>Ga0209284_10000227_pt1 | contig 89778 bp, 144 predicted proteins | sample FRY03_FD_187211 | JGI IMG/M metagenome (GOLD analysis project Ga0209284, IMG submission 187211) | Freshwater microbial communities from Lake Fryxell liftoff mats and glacier meltwater in Antarctica - FRY-03 (SPAdes) (version 2) | ecosystem: Environmental > Aquatic > Freshwater > Ice > Glacier... | reverse complement strand
TAAAAAAATATAAATTAAAGAAGTATTAAAGATGAAAATCTATTTGTAACCTCCAAACAAATCCATCGTCTGCGCCTTCTATCTGTTTGTAACCAAAATCAGTTTGAACTTTTAAGTTATGCCCTTTTATATATCTAGAAAATCCAACAAAATATTGGGATTCATCATTGCCAACCGTCCTATTTTGAGTTCGGAGTGTTGTATAACGCAAACTTATCTCCTTATCTTTCTTTAAAAGACACCCTACCTGAACATTAAACGCAGAACCTGTATAATATGTTCCAGCTTTTTTCCCGGTTTCAGACTGAATTATTGGGTTATTACCATCCGTTCCTCTTATGGCAAATTCACTCATTGCAGAAAAACCGCGATATTTAAACATCATATCAGCAAAACCGGTATACAAGGTCTTTTGTACTATGTCGTCAGATCTAAAAAAGGTCCCTAAATTCCCTCGATTTCGACCCGCTTTATCATTAATGTCAAATGTAAGGCCAATAGATAATTTTGGTTTAGGCTCGCGCGCAAGGTCAGAACCGGAATAATCTCCTTTAGCACCAAACATTCCAAAAGGAAGTGCATCTATTCGATACGTATATTCCAATCCTCCAATATTTCCTGCGGCAACATTCCTCCCCTCTCCTTGAGAAATGGCAACTTTTTGAACTATATAAAATTGTTTTCCTACTGTTCCATCATGGGACAGCTGAATTCCCATGTCCCGATCTAGATTAAATCTACTATTTAATAACGATCGATCCACAAATTGCAAATTAGCCGAAGAAATGACCCTTTCTCTATTCCCTGGCAATTTTGTTTGTCCTATTAACAGCGAAAATCCTTTATGGAAGTTCCAATCAATATACGCATCTAATATGACATTACTAGCATTTCTAAATTCATAAGAATCTGATCCCGATATATCCCGATTTGAAAGTCCTAATTCAAATTTATAATTCAATTTTGGCGTTAATGCAAATCCATCAAATTTTAATCTTGAACGGCGAATCAAAAAATTTGTATTCAAATCTCCTGTTTTCAACAAGTCATCGTCTTTTATCGTCCATTCACTCATAAACAAAGATTGAAAACGAAACGCTGCACGAATTTGAAATGTTGTATCCTTATTTTGATATCTAAACCCCCTCCCGAAAGTATAATCTTGAAATTGAGAAAATCCCGTTGAACCAAAAAATATAATAGAAATTACTAATAGAAATTGTTTAATCCGCATTATTGTTTTTTTTGTACCATATTTTTTTTTTACTATAAAACCCATAACAGTTTCTGTTGATCAAACAGTTTTTAGGGTACAAACAAAAGACATATCATGGTACACTATATCTGGGACACCCCAATCCATTAAGTGTGATAAGTACTGCATTAATTTTCCCAATCTACCCATAATTTATTTTACTAAATAATATAATGATTATTTGTAAGTTTAAACTCTATTTAATAGAACGGTACCATCTCCTTTTAATGTAGATATATCAAAAGATATATTCGACCCCACCCTAAATTTATCTACTAATTTATATACCACACTCTTTTCTATAGGTAATTTTTTTGTATCCCCACCTTTAACCCACCTATCAATTATAATATCACCATTTGGTCTTTGACTAATAGATTTAAAATTAACATCAGAATAATACCCAAACCTACCACCTTGTATTTTATATCTATAACATTTACCACCAATACACACTTTTATTACGTTTTGTTGATTTTTAGTCATATCTTTATCGATTGTAAGGTATCCACCCTTAATTGGGACATTAATAGTGGGTCCTTCTTCACCCTCCTTTAACACTTTTTTAATTATACGTTGGATGTCATTTTCCTTTAGTTTAATTACTTTACCCATAATTTCTTTTACTATATAAATATCACAATTATTGTAAATATTAAAATGGTTGATCATTAAACCAATCATCATCTCCCCACTCATCATCTAATTCTCTATTATTTATAAAACCTAATAGTGATACTGAGTTAATATCGTCACCTTTACACATAACACCTTTAACATATAAGTAGTCTAAAGTTTATATTATTGTAGATGGTATTGAAAAATTATAGTAATACTTTATTACACGACTAACTGTTATGTTGTTTGATGAGGTGTGTACTTGAAATAGTTTACTATGAATTCAGATGACTCACCTGGAGTGTGTTTATCTGTGACGTTGTTGTTGATTACAACATTCATAGTAGTTTGTGATAGCTGTTTTAGTATACCTTGATCTGTTACTGTTCTCACCAACACATCGTTATAGTATATTTTGAGATACTCTGATGTCCAGTCTAGTTTGTATTTGATGAAGCTCTTAGTTGGATCCTTAAATCCAAAGAATTTCGTTCTGCCACCTAACATTCTTCCCTCGTCCTTTGTAGTATAATGCACGTTAGATTGTATATTATATATTCCTAAGAAACTTCTCGGTTTTAGGTTGAGATAGTTAAAGTTTCCAGAGTAACCTTCGAATACATCTATCTCTGGAGGCCATGAATTCCAACTCCACATCCAAAATGCGGGCCATAAATGCTTACCGTAGGGAAGACTAGCTTCAATTTCAAATATACCATAACCAAACTTATTGGTACATGAGATTAATCCAACACCAAAGGGTGAAGTTAAATCATATTCCTTAAAATATTTAGGGTTGTGGTGGGTTTTGAGCGTCAACTGCTTGTTACTATTTATAATCACACACGATGGATCGTACCATGATATTGGTTTATCTACATGTAATTGACCCCAACGCTCTTGAGGTAACCATTCGTAACCTGACCATCTTATAGTTTCCATTTTATTTTAAATCGGTTTTCACAATCACAGGACTACCCTCTAAACCAAGGTCGTATTCTGGAAATAAATCTGATTTTATTTTATTTACAAACTCTTCAAATAGTTTTATATGTTTCATATTGTTGTATTTGTTTATTTATTGGTATATATATTGTATCATTAAGATACGTTATGTGTGTTATTGGTAAGGAACATTCCCCCCAAAATTAATATGTTCTGTAGTGAGTGTGATCGTATCTAATTGAATAAATCTATAAGAATTACAGTTATATCTCTCTGTTGTTCTACAACTTGATAGTAGTAGGAAACACATCCCCATTGTATATAATTTCATATCTTTATAATTTAATCAGTTATTCCTTTTAATACACCGTTACTTTTTAAATAACCGTAAGCAACTTCCTGACTATCAATATCACAATGGTGATTATCTTCTTCATCCATTGGATAATGGTGTACTTCTTTATATTGGTACACCTCCTCCATTTGTTCTTCTTTACCTATAGATAATAATGTTAATAACATTATTATTATAGAACTTACACATAATATTATTATCACACCCTTAACCCTTTCTTTCATCATATCTCTATTGTTTATTTTTTTTATCTATTATCATGTACTCATCATCTATAATATATCTACGCATGTACAATACCGCTCTATTTATTCTATGATTCGCTATTTGATTCAATAATACAATTACTAACATTGTAGAGAAGACTATTGTAGTAATACTTAATACCCCAATAACTGTTAATACAATGTTTGATAATAGTAATAGTGCACCAACAATAACCTTCAATCTTGATCGATTAACCGTTTTAATTTCACTCTTCAATAATAATTTAATTTCATCTCTCATTACACCCTATATTAAGAAGTTATTATTGTTAACTATATTGGTACCACACCCATTAACACCAAAACAACTTATGATTACATAGTCTTTAAATATTAAGGGATTATCTTCTATACCCATATTATCAATTCAAAGCAAAATCGTATTCAACCTCTCTAACCTCTTCTTTAATTACCTTAGCGAATCTTTCAGCAGCATATCCGTACCAAGGAAACCCCATCTTGGTTGTACCCTCATTATTGATACCCTCAATTAAATATACTTTTTGACCAACGGCATTCATGAAGTCTTCTATTACAGTATAGTCAGTACCTTTAACTACTACAGCCCCTTTCGGCTGATTACTATCATTTATACAAGTTACTTTCATATTCTATCTTATTAGTTCATCTATATTAATATTATATTCCTCCATTAACTCACTTAACGCTTCTCTATAAGTATCTATGTTGAAGTCAGAGTCATCATGTTTCCACTTCCTCCAGAAATTATGTTGTAGTTGAAATATGAATGATGCCATATCCCCAGCTTTCATTGCTCTCTTCATTGCCATGTCCTCATCGACATTATCTAAATTATATTCTAATACACCTTTCATACTTCAATTATTTATATTGTTTACCCACAACTGTTTGCGAGTATTAACCTAGCGAGCCTAAAATCCTTTACCCTATTTAATTTGAGTCCAAATCTTTGAGATATTGGTTTTAAGTATATGTAGGCTTCGGTTATTGTCAGTTCCCCAATGTTCATTTTCTTAAGTTTAATATTCTAAGTTCTACACCCCATTTAAGCCATATAATTTCAATATCTCTATATCCATTTAATATCTTTGAGTGTGTAAATTTAATTGTAGGTATTAAATAAATTTGATATCCTACTTTGAATGTCGTTATTTTCATAATGTCAATTTATTTGTTATTACCTCTGAATGTAATTGCACTATCAATCACAGCCCACATTTGGTCAGAGGTAATATCTTCTAAATCACCATCTTGATCCCACTCATCATCGTCCCACCAAACTGTAGTACCTTCATAATCTGATTCATGAATTCTTAATGTGTGGAACATACCATTCACCTTTAATCCCCATTCAAGTGTTTCAGATATCATGACCTGGCTAACATCTTGAATTTCAATCTTTAATTCTACTTCTTCCATTTTATTTGTTTTTATTTGTTTTTATTAGATTTCTATTATATGTCCATCATTACTCCAGTTGTATTGGAGATCTAATACTGAGGCATTGATGTATGTTGTATTGTTGTGTACCTCCTGCTTACCACCATCTTCATGGATGTGTCCGAACACATGATACTTTGGTCCTCCTGCAACGTCAACCTCCCATAGTAGGTGTTCACAACCAGCTCTGTATCCATCTGCACATCTATCCAATATACCTTTAGGTGGTCCATGTGTTATTAATATATCTAGGTGTGATGGTATCTGCTTCCACAATTCTATTAGCTCCTCCTCTGTTGAGTTATATGCCCAATCGTAGAAGGCTGGTGTGTACGGTGACCCAAACATTCTAATGCCTTCTATCTCTAATGCTTCATGAAATAAGAAGTTTATATTTTCAAACGAACCTTCATCTATCAACTCTGCCTCCATTGCAGTATCATGATTACCTGGAACATATACTTTATGCTTTATATCTAAGTCGTTAAACCATTGCAGAAATTTATCTAAGTCTGGCTTACAGTGGCGCGGGTTTTTGTATGTACCTCCATCCCCTGCACTGATTACCATATCAATGTCCTTTGGTATTGTTAGTTCATCTTCCTTACCGTGCGTGTCACTTATTAACCATATCTTCATTGTATTCTCCATTGCATTTATTCTTATTTTAGTTAACAATTGTTTGCAAATAATGATGCCTTCCAACCCGCACCCAAACTCTAAGGTTGGCATTTCTATGATAATGTTTGGTTCTGCTTATCATATTACTCTTTTTCACTATGGCTTTCGCAAGGCATCATTAATAGATATTTCAATCTAAATTTCTTATATCCGTTTAATATTCCGTTAATGTTATCTGCTCCAACTGGGTTAGCTGATTGGATGGTCCATTGTGGTAAATCCACATCATTATCGATACAGTAATCAACTAACCACTTAGCACATTCAAACCCACTCATCTCAGTTCTTTTTTCTCTACGTGATTTTCTCTTAGACATTCCATCAGCAACTTTGTCGTTTGCAACATCTTGTCCTAAGTCATGATCAAATGCAATCATGTACGGTAATCCATTTTCAGTTATCCACTTAGTGAATTCATCATAACTTTTTACCCAAGTAGTTTCTCCTTCACCATAAGCGAATTGTGGTGCGTACTGCATTCTCCAATCTGCAACGAATGGGTTTCTTATATCATCCAACCATAATAACTTTTTCATAATTGTTTATTTTTTTAAACTAATTCATCGATTCCTAATAAATCTAACCACTCTGTTTATGTGATGTCAGAGATAAGAAAACTCCCTTTCTGCTGGTTTTAGATTTGGGAAGATGATGTGGACCAATTCTCCACCACACACCTAATTTCATATTATCATTGTTTTAACTATATTTTAATGACATATCATATATTAAATCATCCACTTCTTTTTTTGACGAAAAACCGTTTTTTAAATCTTCAATATAACCTTCACACCTAATAGAATCTTCTAAAGATATACCTCTTAATATTTTTTTCCATTTCTGGTGTATACTTTTTTCATCCATTATTTTTTAATTTTGGTACCAATTATTTATAAATATGTAACATTAAATTAAAATTCTATCATATATACATTTCAATTTATTTCTTTTGTTTTAATCTTACATCCATCTCCTCACGAAGATTAATCGTATAATCCTTATTCTGTTGTTCAATTCTTTTGTTTTCAACATTTAATTCGATAATCTCTTCTTCAGACATTTTTAATAGGTCAATAATATTTTTAGCTAAAGATAAGTGACCCACTGTATATCCATGTGTATATGAAGCACCTGACTTCATTTCATCTTTATAGAATGGATGAATATCACCATAACCATCCTTCCTTAGATTCTTTATTATCTTCTCTTGTTGTTTACCAAGTTTACTAATACTTTTCAAACCTGAATTGATAATGTCGTAAATTAACTTTTCTTTATCTTTCATATCTTTATTTATATTTCTTTTTTAAACTATTCTGTGGTACACCATCCACTAGATATCTTTTTAACGCCTTTTTAGCTTTCGATAAATTAGATTTAGAAGTACCTACACTAATCCCTAAAATTTTAGAAATTTCCTTATGTTGTAAACCATCTAAATAGTACATTTTAATTGACTTTTTCTGACTTGATGGTAAATATTGTACCAATCTTAATGTTTCAGACATAGAATATTCTGGTTCTTCATAAATATTCTCCACCATTTTGATACTTGTTAAATCAAAACCCTCTAATCCACCATCAGTTATTTCGACCCTACCTCCCCTTAACTCATCTAAGATACTATTACTTATTACTCGTGACACCCAACCCTCTAATGAACCTTTACCAACATATTTATGGATGTTGTTATATACTTTTATAAATCCATTTTGACAATAGTCTTGAGCCTTATCATTATCTATAGTATATTTTCTACATACTCTATTCAACATCTTAACCCATAAACTAGAATAAAGATCATCGAAAGATATGTTTGTTTGATTAACAGTTAAAGTATCTTCTTTTAGTATATCTTTACTGTGATGGAATTTAGTTATCATAGTTTCATAATTATTAATAAGTTACTTTTTTAGTAATTTTTAATTCAGTCCACCTTAAACCTCTCATAGTATACCTAAAAATCATAAGTGTTTTTGTAAGAGACATTCGTGTCCTCCTCAAAATTTTATTCAATATTCTTCATTGTATAGTACAAAACGATTAATTTTATAAAACAAATATAAGCTATTTTATTGGATAAACCAAATTAAATAAAATTTTAAATCATATCATCTAAATTTTATGAACTTTAACTCACCTTTAAAAAATAACTTTATTGTTAAAATAGTGGTAATAGTATTTTCTATCATAAGCCCTTTTTTGATGTGTTGTTATGGTGAATTACCTTCCCATAATTTTCTATAATTCATAGTAAATTATTTTTTACATAGTCAGTAATTTACCCCCGAAGAGGTTTCCATGAAACCCTAAATCTGATTTTTTATTGGGTGTGTTGAAATTAAATTAAACTTATCCATAATATTTTTCACTTTATTATAATTATAAATATTTATATCAATATAATAAAGTGTTAATGAGTAATTATAGTAAAATACTGAAGAACGAAAGATTAAACTCTAAAATTAGTGGTGTTAATAAAAGTAATATTTTAACAGAATCTGAATACACTTCTAAAATAATGGACCACATAAAAAGTGACCCATTATTAAGTAGAGTGGATCTTAAAAATATATACTCCATATCTAAAGAGGAGTATCTTGAAATTGTTGATTACGAAGTAAGTGTTATTAATTCACTAAAGGGTGAAATATTTGACACTAGCAACCCTAAATGGATCGGTACAGGTAATTATGAATTTACTTTTGAAGTTGACAATGTTTATCTCTCAAATGATATATTCGATAAAGACGAATCTAATTTATTTAGTGGTGTCGGGGATTTAATTGACATTGATGTTGACGTAGATGTAAATGGTACAGTTTATTTATATGGACCGGAAAGGGATGATGAGGGTAGAGAATGGACAATAAGGGAGGTGACAAGTAATAGTGATTTCGGGTGGGAAGTTATCTCTGAAATAAGAGATATTATACGCACAATACTAGAACAAAGATTACCTGTATTAAATAATTTAAAAACATTACAAATATGTAATGTTGAGGAGGATTGGGTTACCAAATTATCTAACCACAATAAAACTAATGTTAATGAGGGTATATATAGTCGTGGTAGTCAAGAAGATTTATTAAACTTTGTTTATAACGAACTAGTTGAGAATACTAAATGGAGAGATTCATCATTTAGTAGTATTGATTTATATGGCGGTATATGTAAAAATATTCAAGTCATGATAAGTTGGGGAAGTGTTGCACCATATTTCATAGGTATACCTGAATGTTTATATGAACAATTAGAAAATATCTACGGGTTAAATCATAAAGAAATTGATGAGTTATTTTGGGGTAGGTATGATGAACACATTATTAATATGGTGTTATCTAAAAAAGAAAATCTCCCCCCACATCTTAGAAGATTGGGTTTGGATTACCTAAATGAGTCTGTTGATAAAAAGTTTCTACATAAGATAGTTGATCAACTAGTTAGTGAAACTGAGATATGTTATAAGAGGGAAATGATAAAAACCCTATTCACTATCTCACCATTCGTCATCTCTTATGACAAACTTCACCCCATAGAAATTCCACCTTATTATTTTAAAATACATTGTAAAGATATATATGGGTTAAAGGATAAAGAAGAGATAGAATATGTATGGTCAGAGTATAAAAAAACTTTTAGAGATAAATTTAACTCTAAAGGTAATGTCAGTGAGTCCACAAAATCCACAGGTAGTGTTAAAAAGTTTATACCTAAAATGGTTGATTATATGGTTAAGTCTACTGACATAATAAAAGTAGATGGTCACCCACATATAAGGGTAAAATACCCATTTGTTACCTATAATGATAATAAAATCCCCCATATGTGGTATGAAGCAGTACCGAAAGTTATCTTCATTCATGGGGTAATGGAAAATTATGGTTTATCTAAAGAGGAAGCTTGGGTTGTTTTTGAAGAATATAAAGAATTAATACATAATATAATGAGAAATCAATTACCTAAATCAACGTGGTAATTAAGCCAGGTAAATCACAAGGAAACGTTTACATGTATGTTTCAAAGAAATCAGGATTAATACTAGATGCAAAAGCAAAGTCTGAGTTTTTAGAGTTCATTGATAAATGTTCAATGTTATCTAAAAGAACTAAAGATGGTATGTTACAATCAGCGAATGGAAGAGAAGGTGTGGCTAATTGTAACACTATGTGGCAACCTCAACACCTATACTTCACAACAGGTGAAGAGATTAAAGAAGGTGATTGGTTTATTCATTCTGACGCAACAGTACCACAAAATAATTTTAGTGATGTATATGTAGATTGTAAGAAAATCATAGCATCTACTGACCCTAAACTTCACACTAATGAGATAGTTGAAGAGGATGTTCATATGTACAAAAAACCATTACCTAAACCATCACAAGCATTCATAGAGAAGTATTGTAAGCTAGGTGGTATTGATGAAGTTGATGTTGACTATACTGATGATGAACTTTGGTGCTATAAATGTAATAAGACAGAGGTTAATTGTGTAAACAACTCTACTAATTGTATAGGTTATTTTGAAGATAATAATGCCCCTAAAGTAGACTCACACAACACTATTACTATACATATTATTAATAAAATAACAATAAATAACAATAAATACAATTAAAATGAAAAAGTTAACATTAGCTATAACCCTGATGCTGGGTATGACAAGTTTTGCACAAGAGAAGTATGCAACTTATGAAGAAGGTGATATAATATGAATAATAATTTCTTAGATAAGGTAGTTGCTCAGATTGTAGATGAGACAGTAATAGATTATAGTGAGGGGTCAATGGGGACAATAAAACCACCTTTCACTTCAGGGAATTCGATGTCCCTTTTCCATTTCCCAACTAGTAAAAATACTTTCTTCCATGATTCATTCTTCAATCATTGTAAAAATACGTATGGGATAAAAGATGATAATGAAATGGAATACATATGGAAAGAATTTGTTAGAACTATTAACGATAAAGTAAGTTCTAAAGGTAACCTTAATGAATCCCAAATGAAAAATAAAAAGATTACCATATCTAATAGAGAAAAAACCCTATTATATCAAGCTTACACTGAAATGGGGATGGATCAAGAATTATACGAAGAGAGCTTAATTGAATTGCTGTATTGGTTAAATAACCTACCCAATGAGATTATCTTATATCGTTTATTATATATTGACGATGATAACAATATTGATGAGGAATTTATTGGTGACCATTACACAACTAATAAAAGAGAATTACTTGATAACCATTATAATAAAGGTTCTATTTATGGTGGTGGTGAGGGTGACCCTACCTTATTAAAGTTGATTGCGAAAAAGGAACAAATAGATGTTTTCAATACCTTATTTAATAACATCTATTATCCACACGAAGAAGAAGTCACTTTAAAAAATAAAGGTAAGGGGTCAACCCTATTATCTGTTGAGAAATTAGATTGACAAAGTATCTAACACACCCTTAATCTTTTTTATATTCAGCAACGTCACCATTACGATCGTATTTTTCAAAGATACATGTAAAATTACATGGGTTGTCATCACTCCCATTTATCACTTGGTGGAATGTATCAACAGGGATTAAGAAGGTATCCCCAGAGAGAGCACTATAATTATTCTCACCAATAATCATTGTTCCATGACCACTAGTAAAGATATAAACCTCTTCTTGATTTTTATGGGAATGTCCACTTGTCTTTTGTCCAGGATTTAAGTGGGTGGTTGATAACGTCAAGTGGTTCAAGTGGGTGTTATCTTCTATCTTATATGTGTCGTTATCTTTAATGATGGACCCATTAATTCTATCTAATTTAACTTTCATAATTATTATTTATTATTTTCGTATTATATGTATGACGTAGATTAACCACCCCAATGAAATTAAAAAACTAATTAAAGATACTACCTCATTTACCTTACTATTTCCCATAAATTATTTACTATCCAAACTTATTTCAGTAATTAATTCAGTTAATTTATGATCATTTAAAACAAATGTTTCTTTTAAATCCATCAGTTCTGGAGATTCATTTTTATAATTCTCCTCATATTTGTAGTAATTTATTAATAACTCATTCATTGACTCTATAAAATCGTAGAAAACTGTCTTATCTCTGGTGTTTTTTAATATCTGTAACACACCTTCTTTATCGTCCCTATGGATTTTATCAATTAAAAGATGTGTACTACTATTAATAACACTAATTTTTGTTTTCAATATGTTATCATCAATCTTATCTCTCATTATCTTAATAACATCTACCTCTGATTTTAGATCACTTATACTATTATTCACTAAAGATTTTTCACCTTCTAAATATTTCAGTAAAGCATTTTTTATTGCGTCATTTCCCATCATAAAACAATGATAATCATTTTTATTTAAATAATCAACATTATTCCTTTATTTTAAATAATTTTACACTATATTTATAAGAAAGTTTACTACTATATGGATAAAGATACGGAACATTTAATATTAGAACTTAAAAAAATATTAAGTAAAAATTATGGGGATGATTTTAAGAAATTTTACCTAGTTAATTTAAAAGAAGATGAATGGCAAGTTTTAATCAGTATTAAACAGGGGGAAAACACACCAAACGGTAATTATTTTAAAATTATAAATGATTCTGTGATGGAGGATAATCCTTTACTCTTTTCTAATCCACTAAGTGAGCCATAAGAACACCACCTATAGTAGATACATCATTCATAATACTATTGACTTGATCACCAGATAACTTTGTTTTCTTTTTAGTGTAGTCTAACCCTAAAACTCCGATAAACTTACCATCTATAGATTTTATTGCGAATAAGTAACCCGATTTCCCATTATACTCTTCAGCAGCATATCTTAACCCATACGTTGCAACTTTATTATCTGTGTAATCGGATATTTCGATAGTATCATTATGTGCCAAATGATTTAATGATTTTGAAAATAGATTAACAGGAATGTTCTGGAAATTACCTTGTACTGAGGACACCCCAGTGCTAACTGATTCATATATAACAGAAAATTTAGTTATAGATTTTCCTGTGGGGTAAAAGTTCCCACCATTATGGAATTGTGTTACCCAAACTCTATCTGCTTTAACCCCTTCTTTAATTCCTTCAATTTTATAAGTAACCAATTCCCCCAGTTCTAATGCTTCAGTAACCATACATGGTTTTTTTTTCTTATAAAGCTCATGTTTAACATATATAATTGATATTGGACCTAAGACACCTATTAAAAATGCCACTATTATTTCTACCATTTAATCAGTTTTAATTATAAATATCTAAAAGACTATAAATGTTACAATTTATAATAAAAAAAAGGTGATTTCTCACCCTTTCTTTATTAAAACAAACTACTATGTTTTACATCATAGTTTCAGATAGAGTCCACAACATTTTATTTACCTCTAAATTTTGGTCGATTGAACGTATTGCTCTACTTCTAGAGTTACGAACCTTACCATTTTCCTTTGGTGTTACTGTTAATATTCCACCCTGTAATATATTTTCTTGTACCCTGTTAAAGACACTCCATAAATCATCTCCAGCATCTTCTGATCTTCTAACATGTAACATCTGATTAAGGTCAATCATTTTATCTTCACCCCATCTGCGTTCAGCTGCGGTTTTAGCAAAATCATATTGTTGACTCTTACTAAGTTTTTTATCCATCATATTTTGAACGTTCCCTACTACATAAGGGATTCTTTCAGTAGCCATGGTGATAGCTTTCAGAACGTCTTCTTTTTTAAACCCTTTGTGCATCACCCTAAACTGATCAAATGTTTTATCCGCCACTACTAACCCATTACTACAAACCAATCTGAAAAGTCCAACGTGAAACTTAAAAGAGGATGACCCATCGTGAGAATTAGTTAAAACTATCTCTGGGTGGGTATCACCCATTTCTTTTGACATTGTATCATTATTTTTATTACGAAATCTCACCATATGTTTCTTATAAGGTTTTTTGTCTTCATTACCTTTTCTGGTTTTCACTTGGACTGCTTGGGTTGGGTACCAACCTTGCTCCCCTAAAATATCCATCACTTCTGTCGTTGGGATAAACTTGTAGATGTGTGATAGATTTGATGCCTGAGTTTGTGTTAAAGATGAAGGACAACTTTTTTCGATTTCACTTAAATTTAAATATTCCATAGTTATTATTTTTTATTTAAACAAATATAGTCATTTATTTCCGATAAAAAAAATTTTAAAGGTGTTTTTTTAATATTTATTTAATATAATTATAAAATATGGGTAAATTAAGTAGGTTCGAGTTAAGCTCACTAAGGTATTTAGATGATATTGTTAAACATACTAACAGTAAAAATAGTGCGATGAAAGAACTTGTCACACATATGGGGTTAACCCAAGATGAGGCAATAGACATTTATAGGTTGTGGTATTTTAATCAGAAAAAAGGTGTCGACTATAAAGAAATGGAGATAGATAGAGGTGAGACTCCTTTAATAAAGTTCGTAACAAAAATGTCTCTATTAATAAAACCTGAAAGAGAGAAGTTCCTTGAGGATATGGTTGATAACCACAACGATGAGTTAGAAAAACTTTATGGTGATTGGTTTCATACGGGTTGTGGTGGTGTTTACAGAGGCAATACACCATCGATAGAATGGAATAATGAAGGAGCTGAATTAAATTTAAGTAATGAACAATGGGAAGAACATTTTTCTGGTTTAGATGATGACTCACTACATTTTTACCATCATGCCAATAGTCATTATGGTGGTTATTATGATGAGGTGGATGAGGGTGAATTACATTATATGGATTCTTTTGTTAATGATACAACAAAAGAACATTTCGAAACAATTGCGTTGTTAGTCGGTAAAAATGTTTGGCCAGGTAAGGGTGGGGTTAATATTGAGAATGAGGAAATTAATAAATTCTTATCTACAACACTACCACAAAATCATTATGAAGATATAACGAATGAATTCTTATCAACCATAAGTATGGAACTTACTGAAGCTAGAAATGCTGGAACTATAGAAGCTTACAATTCTGAAATAAAATACAACGTTGACGGTTCATGTACATGTGGTAGAATGTGTATTACCATACCATACAATGATTTATTATATATAGTTAAAAACGAAGATGTGATAAATCTTTCTGATTTAAAAGAGTTAGAGATACAACCTGACGTTAACCTTTATGACGGTTATTATGACAATTGGTTATCTGATGATGGTAGTCAGACGGTCATTAGTGATTTAAACGATTCTTTAGAAAGGGTGATAAATAAAATTAGTGAAGATGGTGGTGTTGACATTAAAGAACTTATTAAAGATAGAGAAGTGTTTTTTAGCATTATAGAAAAGTTGGGGTTTGTGGAAATATCATCACACATAACTGGTTCCTATAGAAGTAGAGATAATAAAATATCTTTTCATACTGGAAATGTAGACTATAAAAATAAAAAAATAACAATAACCTATAATGGTAAGAACCATAATATACCATGGGATAACCTATCTGATTGGGTTTTAGGTGGTGTGTTAGACTTAAATGAGAGTGTTAAATATAATAAAAGATTATTAAAAGAATCTGTAGAAGATATTACTAAAATATCTATCTTCGATTTTGATGGTACATTAATGAGAACACCACACCCAGAAGAAGGGAAAAAAGAATGGGAAGATTTTTATGATAAGAAATATCCCCATATAGGGTGGTGGAGTAAACCAGAATCATTAGATGATGCTGTATTTAATATTGAACCTATAGTCTCTACTGTGGAGGACTATAAATTAGAGATGAAAGATCCAAACACACTTGTTATAATGTTAACAGGGAGATTACCACACCAAGATGATCAAATTAAGGAACTATTATCTATGAATAATATATTTTTCAGTGAATATCATTATAAAGAGGATGGTAACACTTTAAGTAGTAAATTAAATACTATCACCACATTAATGAGTAGGTACCCTCAAGTCAACTCTATAGAGATGTGGGAGGATAGGGAACCACACGCCTCATCGTTCCAAGAATGGGGAATGGAAAATAATGTTAATGTTAAGGTGAATTTAGTGAAATAAACTATCTTTTGTTTCAGGTAAATCTAACTTATTGTGGTAATTGTCGTAGATATAGTCAATTATGATATTCACGTCACTATAATTACTTTCCCATATTTCTATGTCGAAATGAAACCCATTGTAGTCTAATTCTTCTTCAGTGTCATCATCAAAATCTTCTTCTAAATCTTCTTCCACTTCACCCTTGATGTAATGGTTTTCCTCACACCAACTATAATATTCACTATCTATAATTTCTCTATGGGTTGTAGTTTCATCTTCGTTTAATCTAAACTTAACAGTTAAAATTTTATCTACATCACATAAAATTTCTATTACTTCATCTATTACATAATTTTGCATATACTTATTTTTCGTAATAAATATATTAAAATTTAATAATTCTTAATTTAAGTTTATGTTTTTTTGAAATATCTATCATATGTTTGGTACCTCTACTCTTACCATCCCAAAATACAACACAAGCATCTGAATGTTTAGCCATCTCCTCATTTCTCATATAACCAGCCTTTTTACCGAATATGTCCCACATTGGTACGTATTGTTCTACTTTATGGTGATGTTCACTAGCATACCTTTCACCAAGTTTATCAGCACCCTTTGCAGTACCAGAAATAATGGTAACCTCTTTTTGATTCTTTAATATCATATCAAGTTTCTCCTTTAAAGTGTGGTAATCATTAAAATCTCTACTTCCCGCTACTATTACCTTCATTAAGTTCAATTAATTTATCCAAATACTGTTTTGCTTTCTTTAAGTCTTCTACCCCGTTCTTATCTTTCCATCTTGTTACATATTTAACAATGTTACCCTCAAAAAAATCTAAGTTATGGGAATGTGCGTAGTCCCACATTTCTACCCCTCTATTATAGTGTGATGGGTGTTGAACCCTTTCTTTTTTATCCATATATTTTTTTATAATAATATGGATTTTTCACTAGAAAGTCAATAATTTAATGTGTTCTAAATATATAATAATATATACCATTAAAAAGTGTGATGTTTTGGACCCCATCGTAATCAGCGACCACTGTACCAAGTTCACTAATATAGTCATTAATTAAACTTTCATCATCTACTTCTATTAACCCCTCTAATTCCGCTTCATCTACATTCATACCAGAGTCATGCACATAGTCCATTGGATTGTCTGAATACTCTTCAACCACCATTTCAATGAAATTCACCATCCATCTCTCCAATAACTTAACACCTTCGAATTCAGACATTTCATCTAATATGTCATCAATAATTTCTTTTATGTTACCAATTTCTTTTTCTGACTCATCAATATAATAATTGTATTCGTAGATAGTAGTCTCTAATTCATTTAAGGTATTTGTCATTTCACTAATATCAATATTATAATCATTAGAATACTCATCATCAACATCGTAATCTAAATAAAACCCTAATGTTTCAATTTCTCTCTCTATTATTTTTTTCTCTTTATCTAACTTTTCTAACTTAAATTTAATTTTTTTAACTTTATTAACTCTATATGTTAACTCTTCTTCTTCACCTTCTTTATCCTCTTTTAAATAATCATACTCAGCGCTCCAGTCTACATCATTTCTAAGGTAATCATCAGTCATACCTTTAGATTCCTCTTTTCCGCGTTGTTCAGCGTTATATTCCGCAGACTCATCAACTATAGAAACATACGAAGAAATCCAGTCACTATCAAAATAACCATACCCCTCAGTCTCAATTATATACTTAGTCGTTTTCCTTGCTGCGGAACGAGAGTCATCTGCAGTACCAACCTTATAAGTATGACCTTCTAAATCAACTTCAAACTCACCTAAAGCACCATGGATTGGTTCATTGATTAAAGTAATCAAATAGGGATTTACCCCTAACCATTGGGATAGTGCTAAATGTTCGTAAACATATTTCTCATCTAACGGTAAATGAAACGTTTTTTCAACTTCTTCACATTCACCCGACATTATCTTACCATAGGGAAAATTAAAATAATAAAGTTTCATTATTTTAATTATTTCCGTTTCATCTTTCAAATACAATTGACCCACTAAGAAATTATATACCTTTTTAGTGTCCGTTGGGTCAACTTTATTATCACACATATAATAAAGCGAGCTTTCTTCGAACCTACTTATTTTAACAGGTTCTTTAGATTCGTTTAATATTTCACTTAGTTTTAATTTCATTTCAACGGTTTCGTTTTTATTAAATCTAAATTACCCTCTATATTTATATTGTGAAAAGCTTCTAAATCTTGCTCGAGTTCAGGTGACCAATATTCGCCCGTTAAATCTTCACCAGTTTTTGGGTCCTCTTTGGGTATTTCTTGACTTTTAGGTAGTATTGAAAGTCCTTTTTTATTTAAAATCTTTTCTAATGTTACGGGTATTATAGCAGAGACAGCACCTAAACCTAATACACCAACAATTTTTAATAAATCCATTGCCTGTGATTTTAGAAAGGTTTTTTCTATTTTAGAAACTTCTTTCTTAGTTAATAGTCGTTTTAATATTTCTGATGCTACCTCCGTTTCTTTTCCTTCTCTTTTAGCTGCAACTAAAAAATTAGACCACCTATCTTTTATTTTACCACCAAAAAATTCATTAACTTCTTCAGGTTCTTCATTCGAGAATAGACCTGTAGATTTACCATCAAACCGCATTTCGTTTAATAATCTTTTAAATTGTTTTTTACTTAATTTTATTTTCATATTTATTCTGTTCTATATATATAATAGTATACACCATCTACATTTTCATAATCTTCTTGTCCATTATAACTTGCTAAAACGTCACTAGCTTCGTTATCAGTCGACATACCACTAATAAACCCTTCCTCATCAAAATCACAAAAGTATCTAACTGCATCTTCTAAACTATAACCTAAATCATTTATAAAAAAATCGACACCCTCATTTTCAATTGCCTCTATTAAATTACCTATTCTACTAGTTCTAACTTCCTCTTTAGCAGTATCAAATAAACCATCTATTTCTGTCTCTAAATCGCTCATTTCTGATTCTAAATTATCTTTTTCACTATCAAAGTCCTGTCGTTTATATATTAATGAAGTTTGTGACCCCTTTAAATCTACATATTCTTCTGTCTGGGAAATATCTTCCTCTTCTTCAGATTCTTCCTCCAATTCATCTAACATCTCTTGAATTTCATCGATTTCATCTTTAAGAGTTTCCAACTCACCAACTATATCACTTATCCTACTCTCCATAGACTCCATTTGTTCAACCATTTGATCTTTATCGTAACCAGCTTCTTCGATAATATGTTCTTCTGACATATCATCTAACAAACTATCCACATCCTCTTCTGCGAAATCAGATACATCATTTAATTCTATAAATTGGTCCAGATAATTTCTATTCACATAATCTAGCCCCTCACTATCATAACTGGATTGTGCCCATTCTAACATAGCAGATTGCACTTCGTCTTCATTTCCTACACCGTACATTCCACCATCAACTAAATCATAGTATTGACTTAGCCCGTAATGGTCATAGTTACTTTCCTCAATTAAAAAAAGTGGTGTTTTTAAATTTATTGATAACGCAATCTGTGCATTGTCGAACCCGGTTATATCCATTAACCCCGATAAAGCATCGTCAGGTAACTCCTTATAACTATCTTTCTCATCCTCATCAAACACATAACTATATTCGTGATATAAATAAGTTATTTCTGTTACTAGGTCAATATCATTGATTTGGAAAACATCTATAAGTTCTTTCCATATAACCGAGTATTCGGTATCATCAATATCCATCCGAGATAAAGCGTTTAACATCCTCTTATGGGTATTAGTTATCTTTCTAATCTCCTTTGGTGATTCTTTCTCCTCTTGTTCTTGCAATATTTTATATAGTTTCATCCTAATAATCTATTTGTACTATATAATAAATATCACCATTCTCTGAATAAATCTCATCCACATTTTCATACGGAGATAACTCATTGATATCAAAGTGTTGAATCTCATCACCCATAAATTCTTTCCAATCAAACGTCATCCATGAGGGTAATCTCTCCCATCGTTCATGTGAGGATCCTTCATCCATTAGGTAACCCAACTCTGTCAGATACTCCTCTAAATTATTTTCTAAAGTGGTGTAGGTGACATTATATATTATCTCTCTAACCCTTTCTCTACCATTGTTAACTATCTCATCTATTCTTACTTCATAATGGCTTTCATCTTCAGTAGATGACTCTTCCAACTCTTCCACCATTTCATCATAATCCAACACAATTGCATCATCCTTATCATTTTCCCTATTATGTCTAAGATAATTAATAATTTCTTCAGGATCCTGTTCAGATTCGTAATGGTCAGCATCTTCATTAGATATTATTCTTTTATCTGTATCACTAACATTACAATAAGCCACGTAACCCTCCGCACCATACACATTAAAAACTTCTCTCTCAGACCATCTCTGTTCAAGCATCTCTCTTACTGCATAATCAATATCTGCTTGATTACCGAAAGCGTACCACTCATCCCTACCATTTATAACATAAGAAGGTATACCATAATGGGATAAATCTAAACGTTCAACCATAAATGGTAAAGTTTTGAAGTGTTTAGCTAAAACCATAACCCGCCAACCAAACATCTCTATTTCATCTTCATGCGATAATGTCCTAATTTCTTCAATGTTCGTATACTCACCTTCTCTATTATAATTTAACACGAATAAATTAAATAAGTGTGATGCGGTTACACTATCAAATAACATTGTATCTATTAGAAAATCATATATTTTATAATATAACTCATAATATTCAGTTAAATCCAACAACTCCGATGGTAATTGTTGATCGTCAAAATACGACACTAAAATATAGTTATGAATATTTTTAAGAAGTTTTTCTTCTTTAGGTTTAAGTTTACCCCCTTTAACACTATGGAAGTCATCCTCAGTAATTATATCTTTAAATTTTAAACTCATTATTGTTTACTATTATACTAATAAATATTATTATTTAACTAAAATACACATTTTTTTTATAAATATTGTATGTTAAGAGTTAAAGTTACAAAAAATAATATAGAAAGGGCATTAAAAACACTTAAAGATAAGTTTATTAAAACCAAAGTACCTAAAGAATGTCGAGATAGAAAAGAACACATTAAAAAGTCTGTTGAGAAGAGAGGGGTATTAAATAAAGCAAAGTATTTACAAAAAAAATACAATTCAGAAAATTAAAATTATGTTAAACGAAGAAATAGTTGAGTTATTAAACGGACAGATATGGTTAGAAAATAGAGCATCATTTTATTATTTAAAATTATCGGTGGAATTTAATAAGAATGGGTATTCCGGTATATCGAAATTCTTTCTTAATCAATCAAATGAGGAGAGAGTACATATGATAAAAATATTCGAATACCTTAAAGAACAAGATGCTGAACCAATAATTCCAAACTACAATTTTTTAGAAGAAGATGAAGGTGAGTTTAATATCATATGTTTATTTGAGGATTCTTTATCTGGTGAGCGTGAAGTTACTAAATCAATAAACAAAATCATATCTAAATGTAAAGAAGTCGGTGACTACACTACTGAAAATTTCTTACAGTGGTTTATTACAGAACAAAGAGAAGAAGAGAATAAATTTAAAGAAATTATAGATAACTTAAAGATTATTGGTGATAATACTTTGGGGCTCTATGAAATGAATAAGGTATTAGGTGTGGATGAACCTGAATAGTTAAAACAGTTCATCCAGGTGATCATCAATAGGGATATTTAAGTAGATCCCTACCCCATCGGTATTATCAACCTTTTTATCTTCAGTACTAATCAGTATACCCCTATTTAATAAAGACACATCACCATATAGTCTCAACCTTTTTTCATATTGACTTTTTAATAAATTACTATTTAACTCTGACTTAATGATGTCCGCTATGATTCTATGGTAAGAACTTGCTTTTTTGTTACAATATGAAAGTAACTGGCGTTCTTCGTATACAATGTTTTCATCTTCCAATCTCAATTCTAAAGCAGATGTACTATATGGTGATGTAATCACAATGACTTTAACTTTACCACCTTTTATCTTTTCTTTATAAGATTGACCAGAATCATTAAGACAATTTTTTAATTTATTCCCAGCCCAATGTAATTCCATCTCACTAACTATTTCTTTAAGTACCACCCCTTTTGGTAACTTAATCTCTTTAAGGTGTTTAATTTCATCCACCATAGGTTTAGACATCTCACTTTTATATGTTATTAATGAATTAGTTATACTCTCATATGTGGGTTTGATTGAGGTATTACCCTTACTTAATATTTCCACAATTTTCACTTCAATCCACTCACCTTCTACTGAAATTATTCTATTAACTACTTTAGTGAGTTTTAAAGTTTCTTGTAAATTTAATTTATATTTAGTTATAACCCCTAAAAAATGTGGGTATTTACCAATAAAAACTTCTATAATATTTACATGCTCACCACTAAAATCACAATCACAATAATAAGGGTTTAATAGTGTAAGTAATTTAGTCCAATTACCCTTTTTTAAAACAATACCACATTTATCAATTACATTCTTCTTTATTTTACCATTAACTAATTTATAAGTCCCCATAAATGTTAATGGGTTATAAGTGACAGTAGATAAGATTTCAGTAATCTTTACACTCGGAGTGTCATATTTTTTAGGTAGTAATGTCCACATTATATCATTATATGAAGACCACTGTGTCAATACCTCTTCAGGTATAGTATTTTCTATACTTAACCAGTTAGTAACATGTTCTTCATCGGGTGGTGTTAATTCTTGACTATTATTAATCACTTTCCACATTTCCTTTTTATCATCAAAGAAACTTTCTATTTTGAAATATTCTTTTAATTCAATATGGTGTTCTATGAACATATCTCTATATTTATGACTAAAATATATGCCGAAATGTCTAGGGTTTAATTTTCCCCTAGTTTCACGAATCAAAGGTTGTGAAAGTAATTCCATACAATTTTCCACATTACAATAACAATCTAATTCTTTTTTCTTTTTAAATAACCTAATAGCGGTGTGTGCTGGAGTATAAATAGCGGTAACATCTAATTGTAGTGTATTTAAAAATTCTTCAAATTCATCAGTGTAGTATAATTCATTTGTTCTTAAATCAATCCCTGCTTGACAACAATTAAAATCAAATCCATTTAATATATAACGATAGTTTCTAATATTATCTCTATCACTAACTCTACTAATAGTTATCCAATTTAATAACCCATCCCTAGATACTTCTAAAATTCTATAATTACTACCATGGTCATAACTTAACTCACCTTCATTATACCCACTTTGGATAACTAATGTTTGCGACCTTAAAGGTGTGGTACCACTATCTTCATAAGTAACTCCCTCTTCTTCTATAAAAATATCTAAATCATTAATAGGGTATGATTTCCCATATTTCATAGAAAGTAATGTATTTGCTACTGCACCACCAGCTAAAAACCCATTATCAGGTATTACAGATAATTTACTTAAGTTAGTAAGTATTTTACTAACAATATCTTTATCTTTTAATATATTATCCATCTTATTTATTTTAATTGATTTAATAATATCTTAGGTTGGGATTCACCTATTATTTATACTTCTTTTTTAAAATCAAATCCCAATAACATTTAGTCTCTTTGTCTTCATCACTATGGGTTGTCCATATACATGGGAATTCTAATATTGATTCTTTTAGTCTTTCCTTAGTTGTTTTTGTTTTATCAGTTTCTCTTGTATAATATAACCAACACTCCCAATAATGATCTAAGTATGGGGATACAAATGTTATAGCTATTTGCCATTTAAAAAATACAAATGACCACATTGGAGACCATTCGAATCTATAATCTGTACTACTCCATTTAGTTTTCCAACCTAAAGATACAAAGTCAAACCCTATTTTTTTAGGTACTGGCGTTTGGTAACCTGGTTTTTCTTTATTTTTAATCCATCTTCTTGGAAAGAAGTATGGTGTTCCTATCGCTACCTTACCAATATAAAATTTAGGTGTTGGTGGTTTAAAGGGAGAGTTGTAACTCTTCATCCATTCAAAATTTCTCATAACTTTAATTTAATTATCTATTCTTAAAAAATCTTGAAAATGTTTTGTTACCATATCCATTGTTTTCTTTTGTTATTCTAATTACATCAAGTACTGAGTATTTCTTTGAATTATCTATATCATTAGTTTCTATGAAACTTTTGATACCTGAGATGCAAGATTTAGTGATAGACCTATAACAACTCACAGCTTCACCAAATTCCATTTTATTATTGATGTCTAGTTCTTTTAGTTTTGAAACATCTATATTAGTAAACTTGTAAATTAAATCAGCCTTTGCTTGTTTTATAGTTACTCCATGCGACCAAGTACCTTTACCATCTGAAACAATATAAGATATTTCTGGTTTTCCAATAGATTTAACAACATATATGTTCTTTTTCTTATTTACAACCTCTGAAAATATACCGTCAACCTGTATGTATTTACCATTTTCCCAAGATAACATTCCTATTTCTTTGTTACCCAAACCTTCTGGTATAGAAGTAATATTACTTAAATAAAGATTTCCACCTACTGTTGGATTAAAACCCTTTGGTATAGAAATAAGAGTACTTAAACAAAGATTTCCACCTACTGTTGGATTAAAACCCTTTGGTATAGAAATAAGATTACGTAAATAAAGACCTTCACCTACTGTTGGATTAAAACCCTTTGGTATACAAGTAAGATTATATAAATCAAGAGCTCTACCTACTGTTGGATTAAAACCCTTTGGTATAGAAGTAAGATTACTTAAATAAAGATTTCCACCTACTGTTGGATTAAAACCCTTTGGTATAGAAATAAGAGTACTTAAACAAAGATTTCCACCTACTGTTGGATTAAAACCCTTTGGTATAGAAGTAAGATTACTTAAATAAAGATTTCCACCTACTGTTGGATTAAAACCCTTTGGTATAGTAATAAGAGTACTTAAACAAAGATTTCCACCTACTGTTGGATTAAAACCCTTTGGTATAGAAGTAAGATTATATAAATCAAGATCTCTATCAATTTGTTCTGTTCCATTAAATTGATTTTCTGTTAAATTGAATTCTTTTTTGAATTTTAATTTGTTTTTCATAACGTTAATATGTGAAGGCTATTTTAGATAGCCAAATTCTTTTATTTAATTAATCTACTAATTCATCTACATTAATATTATGGTCATTTAGTAACTGGAGCAATGCATCCTTATAGTTGTCTAATGTGAAATTGTCTTCATCATGTTTCCATTGTCTCCAAAAATTATGTTGAAGTTCCCAAATAAAAGATGCCATTTTTGAAGATTTCATACACATCATATGTTCCTTTCTATCTTCTAGATTGTCTAAGTCAAATTTAAGTATTGCTTTCATTTTATTTAATTTTAATTTTAAAAGATAAATAATCTCCAATTACTCCAAATATAACATATACAGCTATTGTTGTGAAATCCCTGTTAATCATTGCATTAATTCCTAAATAAGTGCTTACAATCCAAGTTATTTTAACTAAAGTTGATGTTATAATTGAGGGTAGAATCACATCTCTACTTGTATATCTAACGTTCAACGTTCTACAAAAAGAGAAGGTAAGTTGTGAAATAACTAATATTATTTGCTCCATCATAATTTATTTTATGTATTTAGTATATTATTCATATTCTATGTTATTTTTTACTCTATTACTTAATTTATATAACTTTATTAACACTAATCCTTGATGTAAACATACTAACCACATAGCTACTATCTCAGCGATTAACATATTGAATGGAAATATAAGCAACGATATCATATATAACCAAACAACCCATTTAAAGTGATGGGTTATCCATAGTGGATATATTGTAACTACAAAAAACAAAGTAGCTAAAACATTATGTGTATTTGGAAATAATGCAATTGAAAAGGCTGTTAATAATAGTAATGTTAATGCTGACATCTTCCAGTTCTTAATCTGGGTTAGGTAGAATGCAGTTGATGTATTTACAACAATAAACATAGGTTGACATATAGTGTTCCAATATGATGAAAGGGAAGGTTGATATCCACTTATCATTAAATATATGAGTGGGGATATAAATGCTAACAACAATACCGATAATCTAATTTGGTAATCTAATTTAGTTAACTTCTGCATATACTTATTATCAATTTTTTCATAATGTTACTTTTATATTTCCTGTATCTTTTGTTGTTAAGTAAATACTTGAATCCACTGTTATGCTACTTCTAGTTTCATCTGCTTTCCAGAACTCGTGTCTAATTACTTGGATTATATCATAAGCTACTCTACATGTTTCATCTACCTTTGGATTATATATCCCCCTATTCCCATTTCTACCAACTGAATCATCATTAGTTAGTATGTTTCGTACTTTGTATAATTTAGTATCAATTTCATCTCGAATTGAATGAAACTCCTCATAATTAGTAGATAACTTAACATCTTTTAATTTTTTCCATTCTGTTGCTTCATTCCACATTTTATTTTTTACACTACCTGCAATTAATGCTTTACCGTCTTTAATCTCAAGTATTTTTCCTTGTGAGGTGCTATCACCTACTTCTACTTCTTTATCTGGTCTACAAACATCATATAAATGTTTCTCAAATGTTGGATGGTCTTTAATCACTCCAAATTGCCCTATCCCTACTCTTGAGTAGAAATCAAGGGCAATTTGGATTAATCTTAATTGATCGTTGCTTACTTCTAATGTTGCCATAACTTTTATTTTTTAATTCATTTATAATAACTCAATTAATAAAGGTGTTAACTTATACCCTATAAACGCACCTAATGCGGTTGGTATCGGAAACACTATAAATTTACCTAATGACGTAACGTATTTGGGTCTGTTAACTACTTTACCTAAGTAAAAATAGTAAACTAAGTATGCTAATAATACAGCAATATCTATCCTAGCGGTAATGGATACAATTACCATTGACCCTAATAACCCATAAATGAAATTAGACAAAACTCCGTCAACCCATATTTCTTTAGATTTCGCTTCCTTATACTCATCAATCAACCCCTTCTTCTTCATATTATTTATTATCTTTTGGGGTATACCCGTTAACAGTATGTATTTCATATCTACAATTGTTATCTGAATTCACATTTAGTATTTCACACATTTTAGACACCTCGTCAAAACTATTAAATTCTAATACAGAACCTAAACTATCATTCATTATTACCGAAAGGTTTTTTCCAATAATTGTTTTTCTTATTAGATATATTTTATTTTCCATTTTATTCATTTTTATTTATAAATTGTTATTAATATAACTAAGTGCTTCGCTTGATAGTTCCTGTCTCATTAAACGTTGATTTCCATTATCAAACATTCGATAAGATATCATTACGTTATCAGCATAATTCTCTATTGAGTTTACTATTTCAAGTTTCTCTGTAACATACCCATAGGTATTATCAAATGTATTCCATACTGTTGTAGCAGCCTCTTTAAGTTCATTAAAGATTTCTATTGTTGGTGTTTCGTGTTCCATTTTGTTTTCTTTTTAATATTTCCAACCTAATGTAAGGTCAGATAATTTTGTTAATGCTGAGGTATAGTCCATAAACTTATGCCATTGTCCTCCACAATTATATACTACTCTTACTGAAGTTTCAGTGTGGGTTGGAATTTCTTTTACAACTCCATTCTCAAACTGACCATCTTCATAATGTTTAGGTTGATAACATACATTATCACCCACTTTTAATTCATCTGAGGGATTTATCATTTTATTCATTTTTTTTCTTTTTATATATATAATAGGATGGTACCAATATCCCTATAATCACTATCACATATAATAGTGTGGGGAAAATTAAAATTATTAATAAGAATAATGATATTGACAATATCACTATTGAAACCATTCTTTTAAACCCTTCTTCATCAAAATCAAACATATAAACTATTATCAATTAAATACTTTGACACCTCATACTTTATTTCTTCGATGTTATGACCTTGTTCATTCATACTGATAACTAATTCTACAATACTTTCACTAACCTCATCTAAAACTTCATCATCACCATATATGTCGTAATCATCACCATATATGTCGTAATTATCTACATCGCTTTCCATATCATTATACCCATAGTAAGGGGTACTTTCAGTCATTAGTGGTTTGGTTACTTCTTTATTATGAAAATATTTTTTAATTCCTAATTTATCAATTAATTTAATACCAACCTTTAATGAGTTACTAACTTCTTCGATTACCACATATTCACTATCTGTATGTTGTCTATAATACCCACAGCCTAAATTTAAACAGTTGAAGTCATACTTTGTAGCTAACTGATGGACATCTGTGAATGGGTCAATACTGAATTTCGTATATCCAGATTCATTTAATGTTTGAGTGATTTCTTCTTTAAAATCCTCATCAAATAATTTTACACCACTACACACCTCACTAATCCAATTATCTGATGGTGCGTCAAATTGGATGGCGTACCCCACATTATCAAAAAATCTGTCATCAGCTTCTCTAGACCCTAACATACCTATTTCTTCTTCAACGAAGAAAGCACCTTTAAGGATATTTAATTCATTAAACATCTCTAAACAAACGTAAACACCACACTTATCATCCCCACCAATACCTGTTTGTATCTCACTATTAGGGTGTCGAGCAGTTAATATACCATCGTCTTCAACAATATCTAATCGTTCTTTGTTTATAACATATTCTGTATGTGATCGATGTACAGTATCCATATGTGATACAACACAGGGGTAAAACTCACCCTCAGTCATATAGTCACTACCTTTTGTTAGGTAAACATTACCTTTCTTATCTACTGTAGATAATATCTGATTCTTCTCCGCAAATTCTAAAATATAGTCTCTAACCACACTTTCATTACCTGATATCGATGGTAGTGATAATACTTCTTTTAAAAAATCTACATTCATAATCATTATTTTAAACAAATATATGAATAATTTCCCATTAAAACAAATTTTTTTAAATAAAATTAAATTAAATATTTACAAAATAAGGATTTTGCAGATATTTATAATATAATAATATAATAATACAATAATAAAAACATATATTTATGATTAAAAATGAATTAAATTACAGAGGTTGTGGATGTAAAAAAAAGAAACCAGTAGTTAAACCTACAAACGAAAGTACGACAACTACGACTACAACTACCAGTACTGATAATTCAGGAAACTAATTTTAAGTTAGTTGGTTAGCGGGACCTCTATTAAGGTTATCTGACCAAGGACTATTATCCAATGTATTGGCAGGTCCCCTAGTTAATGATACAATATCTTCCCACTTGGTAGAAGACCCACTTTCGGGTGCACCACTATCTTGTTCATCAATATATTCTTCATCATCGTATTCATCTTCTACCCCAATACCATATTCCGATACTACAAACCCAAATTGTTGTTCTTTATCGTAATACCCTAAATAGATGTCGTTACTATCGTAAGCAACAACTTCAACCTCATTACTATCAAACTTCAATTCTTTTCTATCGTCTACCCATTCTAAGACACGATCATACCATTCTTTAGGGTCAGTAATGGTTTCACCAAATTCCTTTAGTAAAACCTTCTTATATTGTTCCTCTGTTATTATTATTTTCATATTAATAGTCTTTTATCTTTTAAATAAATTTATGCAACATTGTTGATGTTTCAATACCAATGATACCATCAATCAGTGATAACTCTTCTTCCCTTTGGAAATCTTTAACCGCATCCATTGTTTCACTACCGAATATCCCATCATCACCATATTCTGATAATTCATAACCTAATTCCATTAATATACTTTGAACCTCCTTTACACCATCACCTTTACTACCCAAAGAAATTAATTCACTATTATCCATATTATCTATAATATCATCGATAAAAACTTCATCTGTAACTACTCTCCCATCAACCTTTTCTGTAACATCATCTTTATCGATAATGATGATGTTTTCATTATCTAAAGTTGATTTCAGATAATCCCATGGGTCAATAGTACCTTTACTATAATCCCCCTTATAAATTGAGAAGTGTAGATGTGGGTGAGTACCGCTAGCGTTACCCGTATTACCGACTGTTCCTAAAAATTTACCCATAGTGATATCTTCACCCTCTTCTAATTCGTTATTTATACTATTTAAATGTGCATAATAGTAATTTTTACCATCATCACCTTTAATGTTGACAGTGTTCCCACCAATACCATTATTTCTACCTATAGAAAATATTACACCATTAACACAAGAAACTAATGGGGTTCCTTTGGGCGCAAAAATATCAATACCTAAATGACCACCCCTCGATTTATGAGCTGCGTCACCACGTTTATAATCTGAATTATGTATAGAACCTTCTCTGTCTAATACCTTTGGTGATATACCACTACCTAATCCTTGTGAGTCATAACCCACATTAAAATTATCATTCCCTATTGGAAATACAAAATTAGATTCAGTTATTAGGTTCTTATATTGATCCTCTGTTATTATTATTTTCATCTTTATACTATATATCTTATTAATTTACTAACCTTATTCTACCACTCATATTTGAAATTGACACATCATGCATATGATCTTGCACCATATCTTTTAACATGTCAGCATCATCATAATCAAAATCTAGTTCTGGGTTTTGATATTCCCAACTTGTTTCATCAAATTCCACATCTAAATCACTATGGGGTATGGTTTTTGATAACTCTAAATCTTCCTCCTCTGAAGATGCCTCAACATTTATAAACCCTGGAAGATGTGTTCTACCACATAAATAAGTGGGGATATATGTTTGTATCGCCCAAATACCTTTAAATTCCATTTCTTTACCCAATAAACCCCTATACTCTTCTACATCTAATTCTTTGAAGTCTATAATCCAGCTGTTATATATTGTTAGGAATTCGTTATGTGAAAGTCCCATATCATCTCTTACTAATTTTAATACCTCACCTTTAGTAGCGTTATACCCAATGTGTTTATTAATTAACTCCATTAACCTAATTACTTTAGGGGTAATAGTAATAAAACCACCCTTATTATCCTCAGATAATAATCTTTTATATTGTCCCTCTGTTAATCTAATTTTCATATTAATTAGATATTACAATATTATCCATTACTTCATCAATGTCACCATCATCTATTTGTTGTGCTATGTAATCACCCGCATAATCATTATCATCCTCCCATGTTATATTACCATTTTCATATTCTATATCACCAGCATCTTCATATGAGTCAAAGTCCCCTTGAGATAATTGATCAAAAAATTCTTGACGGGAACTACCATAACCGACATAATTAACATCCATTTGTCCACTAATATAACCCGTAACTGGGTAGTAACTACTATAAGTAAATTTACCATAATATTCTAAAGGTTTACCTAATATCTTTTTAAAATCACCATCTACTACTTCTTTTTTAAATTTAATGAAATTATGTGACAATAAAATAGATTCTGGTTCTGTTAAACCAAACTCTTTCATAAATAATTGAGAGTAATCTTGGTTACTAGCGTTATTAGGAATGTTTTGGGTTTTTTCATAAACATATTCAAAACAATTAACAACAAATCTATCAACCTTATTACCTATGTTCCTAAAGTCAACTTCCCCATCAAGAAAACTTTTATTATCCTCAGATAATAATCTTTTATATTGTCCTTCTGTTAATCTAATTTTCATAACCACTTTATTTCCTCTTTATCTATCAACTCTTCAATGTTATAATGTATATTATCAGTTGTTGCTGCATAATCTTGTTCCCAATGAATTTCACTACTATCATAAGAAGGGTCATACCCATCTTCTATAATATCATAATCTCCAGATTCTATTTTTTCATAAAATTCTTCAGGACTAGTAGCCATAGCTTGTATCTTACCATCACCTTTACCATATAATCGTCCATTCATTTTTATTGGTACGTCAATCGAGAACTCACTATAAAATTCATAAGGTATACCAATCAAACCTTCTTTATCATTATTCTTTATTAAATCATAATTTTTAATGTAGTTATGTGCTAAAACCAATGCAACTCTATACTTATAATCACCAATTTCCATAATCACTTTCTTTAATGGTTCATAACCGTAGTGATTTTCCATCATTTGTGGTGTAATCTTTTCTACCTCATTCACATGAATATATAAATCAGCGATAAACTTACTGATTTTATCACCAATTGTTTTATAGTTACCATAAACAGTTAGAAGTTCTTCGGAAGTCTCCTCAGATAATAATCTTTTATATTGTCCTTCTGTTAATCTAATTTTCATTATCCTATGTTTTCTTCTTTTGATTTAGGGGTTGCGAATGCTTTAACGGTAGATACCCCTAACATAGTTGCGGAAAATATCAACATAGAGCTAAATAAATTCTCATTAATGGTGAACCAATGAAACCCATCCCCTATAAAAGCTATACACACTAGTACACCCGATATTATTCCCATTGTTTTTTTAGATGAATACTTATTATCCTTCTTGTCTTCAGTTAAAATATCACTTATAAATTTCATAAATTTTCGTATTACTTTTCTCATATATAAAAACTTTTAAATTGTTATCCATATATAAATATCGTGTAAGCATAAAAAAACCCACAAGTTGTGGGTTCATTATATAATACTATAATTATTTATAACTATTTAAATGATAATAAAAATTCTCTTACAGCAACACCACCAGCAAACCATGCGTAATTAATGCTACCATTTATGAATAATGTAATACAAATCACAGCGACAACACCAGATCTGAATAATTTATTGTTAATCACTTTACTAATTGTTTTCATAAAAAATATTTTTTGTTTATGTTATTATAATATAAATATCCCAATAACTACAATAGTTATATGTATTTTTTAACTGAGTCAACTATTAGCTCTTTAGGTGGTACACCAGTTTGTCTCCACACTATCTCACCCTCTTTAAATAATAATAAAGTAGGGATACTTCTAATCCCATATTTTCTAGCAATATCAGCATTAGACTCTATATCTACTTTTAATACGGTAGCTGTACTACCTAAATCTTTTTTAGTTTGTTCAATTATTGGGGACATCATTTGGCAGGGTACGCACCAGATCGCGTAAAAGTCCACTAACGTTGGTTTTGTAGAATTAATTAAATTGTTAAAATCACTCATATTGTTTTTTTATATAAATATAAAAGGGTGGTAAAAAATACCACCCTTTTAATAATTTTAGATTTATTACTTACGCTTTTTCACCTACCCACTTAACTACAGAATTTAAACCATAGATTTCAGTAATTTTCTGAACAAATCTTTTTGGGTTTTTTCTAATGTAAGTTAATGATTCTGTTGGTACTCCTGTCTTAGAAGGACCGAAAAGTGACGATAAAGACTCTTCTCTGTTTTTTGTGTTTTTTCTACTCATCTTTTAAAATATTATGTTTTTGTTATAATTTAATCAATGGTAGAGAAAATATATTTAATAGTCAACACCATAGTGATAAATTTTTAATCTACACTAACTACCTCTAAATCAAAAAACAATTTCTTACCAGCCATTGGGTGATTAGCATCTAACTTTATAGTAGTCTCATTTATTTCAGTAACTGTAACATTAATAATTCCTTTAGGTCCTTCTGATTTTAATACATCACCTAATTTAACTGTATCCGGTACCTTATCTTTTCCCACTTCAGTTACTAAACCATCTAGATATTCGCCATATCCATCTTCCGGTGAAATCTCAACAGTTTTCTTTTCACCTTCAACCATACCTAATAAACCACGCTCAAACCCTTTTATTAAACTACCCTGACCTAATACTGTTTTAATTGGTTCTCTTCCATCTACTGTAGAATCATCAAATATTGAACCGTCTTCATACTTTCCTATATAATGAACCACTACATTATTTCCATTTTCAACTTTTTTCATAATATAAATTTTTTATTAAGCATAAGGATACTACACCAAATAGTAAATAACAATCTAATATTGTTTTACGTTTCCCTAATTAAATTAATTAAAGTATAAATTGATGCAACAATGATAGACATATATCCCACAAACACTAATAACGGTATTTTTAATAATCTTTCCATATACCTATAAATATGGGTAATTTAAGTAAACCCCTATTTAATATCTAGCTCATCCAAACATTTTTGGTATAGTTCTGAGTTACCCTTATTCATATATTTTAACATACTTTCTTTTTCTTTAAGGTAAAGTTTACCGAATTTAGGGTCATTTTTCATAATATCCTCACCATTATCCAATATATCAGCGTATTTAATAGTTTGTGATCTAGGAGATATATTACCCATTCTCATTGACTCCATTTCTTTTCTAGCCTTCCTATTAAAATCTGGAAAAATTTCTGTAGTATAAACATCAGTCAATTCCCTAACCAATTTAATAACATCATTAGCCATCCTACCCCCCACTATATCCAATAGTTCCATCCACAACTCATTTTCTGTCATAGGTGTATCTTCTAAGACATCATGAAGTATTGCCCCCATAATCTGAGCATCATCCCCACCAAACTTTTTTACTATATCAGAGACTCTAAATGTATGGGTAACATATGGATCCCCAGAATATTTTCTTTTCTGATTCCCATGTGCTCTTATCGCCAACTCTTTTATTTTATCAATTTGTACAGACATATCATTTATTTTTTATTTGTTGGTAATAACCACATATTACCCTTAAACATAATCTCCATTAAACGTGGTTCTTTTTTATCTATCTCAGCTAATAACCTTAAAGTCCCTACTGTATCGTGTTTCATCATCTTAGTAACTTCCCCCTGAATCCTTTCTTGTGAAACCACTAATTCTAATTTATCAATCAACCCATTTATAAATATGGCTGACCACACATTAGGTGCAATAATAAATCCTTTAGTGATGGAGAATCGTAATGCTCTAATCATTCGTAAAGGGTCATCTAAAAATGTCTGCACTGGATCCAAAGGTGTAACCAATAACCCCATCTCTAAATGTTTTTTACCATCAAATAAGTCTATGATGTTTCCATCTAAATCTTTTGCCATTGCGTTGAGGGTAAAATCTCTACGGGTTAAATCATCTTCTAACGTACCCAATTCTATTATCGGTTTACGTGTACCTTCAATAACACCTACTTCCTTTCTAGCCATCACAAAATCTGCGACTAAACCTACATTCTTATGTCCTTTAGGGAATTTAGCTCTAACAGTAAAACAATCTTTGGTTTCTAAAAATATAGTAAATCCTTCAGTTTTAAGATGTGACAACATTTGACACCATCCTTCATCAACAGATTGTGATATATCGTCTAATACAAATGTAAAATCAATGTCATTAGTATGAACCCCTAAAAGTTCATCTCTTACACAACCCCCTACTTCAAATATTTTTAACATAATTAAGTTATTTATACAAATATACGAAAAATAACTTAATTACCAAACATTTTTAAATAAAAAAAGACACCCCTTAGAGTGTCTTTCTAAATGTATATATTAAATTTATTAATTTTCGTTTTTTAATGTTTCTTTTTCATATTCGGGTAAACCATTATAAGCGTAATTATCAAATAGTGCATTGGTATCTTTCCAAGTTTTACTAATGTAATCATTAGTTGATTCATCAAACTTATTGATTCTAAGTTTTTTCTCCTCTAATGCTTTTAATTGTATGTGTAATTTCTCTCTCATTTCTTTATGTTGAGGACTATAAGCTAAATTTATTAATTCATCTTCATCATTTAATAAATCATACATCTCATGTTGTGTTTGGTAACTCCCTAACGCATCAAAATAATATGTATATTTCCACTCTTTAGTTCTAATAGTACGTAACCTATTAGTTGTCTTTACTGATGATGGTAAATTATTGGAGCCTGATTTTGTATCGTCAAAGGTAAATAAGATAGCGTCTTGTACAGACTTACCTTCATCAATAATAGGAACTAAACTAACTCCCCTAGCATTTAATGGTGTTTCGATATTTAAAAGTTCTGATAGTGTTGGTACGATATCAACCAGAGATGCCAATTCACTAGATTTTTTAGGTTCGGGGAACATTATGGGGTTTGATATTACCATAGGGATTCTTAACGCTTCCTCATAAGCAACAAACGCCTTTTGTCTTGAACCACCATGAGACATACCCATCTCACCATGATCAGCTAACCTAAACACTAAAGCATCATCCGCCATTCTCTTACCTCTACTTTCATCGTAAAGTACATCAATAAACTTACCAATCTGACCATCAATCTTAGTTAATAAGTAAGCATAAAAGTTAATATAATTTAATTTCATGTCATCATTCTTCAAAACACCTAATAGACCGTCAGCAGCTATATTAGTTTGGAGTTGAGCCATAGGTTTTAAATTTCTTAATAGTTGCTCGTCATAACTTTTAGGTAATGAAATATCTCTACCATTATACTCATCTTCACTATAACCATATTGGACAAGTTTCGGGTAACCTAACACATCGTGAGGGTTCACTAAACTTAATACTAAACAATATGGTGTCATATCCCCCTTTTCTCTTCTAAGTCTAACCTCTTCTAAATAATTAATTGCTTCTTCAACATATTTCTCATCATGATTAGGATAACCACCACCGAAGTTTTCAGGTTTTGCATCTTCACCAGCATCAGGACCAATCCAACCTTTAAAACCATAAAGTGAAATGTCTTTAGCTAATGGGTCACCACCATCAACACCTTTACTCATGTGCCACTTACCCCTATATTGGACATCATAACCAATACCATCTAACATCCTTCCGATATTATTAGTTTTATTATTTAACTGAATCTCACCTGGTGAGTAAATACCATCCGTTGTTAATGTTTCACTACAACAGTGTTGTGCAGGATATGTTCCTGTAAATAATGTTGCTCTACTTGGTGTACACATACAACTATTACAAAAGGCTCTTTCGAAACTGAACCCATTGTCCTTTAACTTAGTTAATGTTGGTAGATTGTCTCTTTCCCAATTATCAGGGAAATGTTGTGTTGCTCTTTCTTGATCTGTGATTATAAAAATATAATCAGGGGTATCCGTAGGGAGGGCGTTTAAAATAACGTGTTTTTTCATTTGTTTTATTTTTTTTTCGTAACCATTGTTTGTAAACATACTTATAAATTACGGTATTGTATATATCAAAGATAAATTTAATTTAATATTGTTTGTAAACATAATTGAAGTGGGTGTTATTATACAACCATTAAGTAACGGTATTCATTTTACACCCCTCCAAAAACTGATCTATGTCAAACCCACATTGACAAGTTTCTGTTGTAGCATCGAATTTACACCCCCTAACCATAGCTAATTTATTTTGTATAAATACATTTCTAGCTGCTTTAAGTGGGGTGGTACCCCCTTCAGGTATTATTGTGTGCGATATCTTAAGTACATATTTATGTGGCCTAGGTTTACGACACAACCAACCCATTCTCCTCAACATCATTAATAACTTTGTTTTTTTACACCGTTTTTCCATACTACTTTATTTTTAACACACAAAGTGTGTTGTGTGGTCCCTGAAGGGCTCGAACCTTCGACCCTCTGATTATGAGTCAGATGCTCTAACCAACTGAGCTAAGGGACCTATTTGTCTTTATATAGTGAATTTACTATGATTGTTGAGCTTCTATAATTGTCTCCCCCATAAATTCTACACTACTAATTGCAATATCCATTATTGCACCATTATCGAATTGTACCGCTACAAAGTGATCAAATCCACCCCACATCGATAGTTTCACGTTAGGTAATGTTATACCCTCTTGACCTTTAACACAACGTGTATCGTACTTAGTTAAGTCTACATTCAATTTAACCCTTACGGATCTTCCTCCTAATTGCATAATTTATATTTTAAGTTATTATTGTTTAATAATACAAATATATATAATTTATTTCAATAAAACAAATTTATATCACATCTTTTTATCAACCTTTATATTGTCACTATAATAATATAAAAACCCCACCACTGATGGTGAGGTTTAATGGTTTATCTTTAATAAACATTATAATGTTTATTTACTAATAACTATGTGTTATATCACACTTATTATCACATAACAAACATTATAATGTCTGTTTATGATAAAATATACCCACCCAGTTCCACCTGGGGTGTTCGTAGATTGGTGTGTCTATAGTATAATATAATTCACACCTCACCCCTTAACACCTTCTAATAAACAACACCACTTGGATGTGATTACCTTTTTGTAATGGAGCGTGTGTCTCCCATAACCTTATGCACACTTTGGCTTTGTTCTGGTTATCACTTATTACAATGGGGTGTTTATCTTCAGTAGGTAATTCTTTTAATCTCTATTCTTCTTATCAATAGTTAAAACCAACTCTCCCCCATATTTCAAAGGTATAATATCTTTTTTAGGTTTAGATATTCCTCTTATGTATGTTATCTTTTCATAGTAGTCAATTTTCATACTACCGTCTAACACGTAATCTTCATATAACTGTTTTGTCAAACCCATATTATAAGTATAGTTATTTTTTCTTTAAATGTCAACATCCTTACCATACTTTTCTTTTAAATATTTCTCATATTTAGAAGTTTTATTCCCATTTATAAATATCCACCCACAATTTAACTCAAACCACTTATTAATTTTATATAACATATTTTTCATAATTTTTTATTTCCAAAATACCTGTATAGTTACTATAATTAACGACAATATTAAAGTTATCATAGTTTTTAAGGTAAAGTCTTCGTTAAAATAATAACTCACCATTAACCAGTATATTATAATACCCACACTAAACCCTATAAATCTGGATGGCCAAAATAACCCACCAAACGCACTCACACCCCACTTAGTCGCCAATAAAAAAAATATTGACACTGGAATCCCTAATAGAGAAACTATTATCATATTGTCTCTCCAACTATTCCAAATAAATTGTCCATTCAACTGGAACCATACTAATACATGACCAATAAAAAAAAATAAACAAGATAACAAAATGTTTTTAACCATCACAATCTTTATAATAAGTTTAAACCCATTTAATAAAATTAGTGTTAATTTCAATCTCACTAATTTCTTTTTTTGTGGGGTTAACTGTAAAATCTAACTCTTGAACCCTTTTCCCCTTTTTAAAAACTTTCATTAGTTTCTGTGGGCGTTTCGATTCACCATATGACCATTTAAGGTAACATTTAAAAGGATTATTCTTTTTTACCATCTTCTATATAATTAATTTTAAAAGTTTGTAGATGTATTTTTTTCATGTGTATTTCTATATTCCATGATTTTATCTCTAGCTTCTTCTGCCGTATCTACTATTCTAAATAAATCAAAATCAGAAGATCTCATTTTATTACTTTCAAGCACTACATCGCGTAACCATTCTACTAATCCTGACCAATAATCTTTACCAACTAGTACTATTGGATACTTTATGTTATGCCCACATTGTGCTAATGTGATAGCCTCAAATAACTCATCTAAGGTACCAAGCCCTCCTGGAAACACAGCAAACGCTTGTGAATACTTAAGGAACATTACCTTTCTAGTGAAAAAGTATCTATTCTCCACCCCCATATCAACGTACTTATTCATACCCGATTCAAAGGGGAGTTCTATCCCAATCCCAATAGATTTACCTGACACCTCTTGTGCTCCTTTATTTGCACCTGCCATTATTCCGGGACCACCTCCAGTTATCACACCGAATCCGTTACCCACCATTAATTTTGCGAATTCTCTAGCTTCTTCATACCATTTACTTCCTTCTTCAGTTCTTGCACTACCAAATACTGAAACGCAGGGTACTGATATCTCGTTAAAGGTGTCGAAACCTTTTGTAAATTCAGCTTGTATCCTGAGGATCTGCCATGTGTCTTCTATTTTACTCATCTTATCCATTTTCTTAGTTATTATTTTCATTTATAATACTATCATATGTAACTACCATAGGATCTGTACCGTCACAAGACATTTCTAATTTTTCAACCACATCTTTTAGAAATACACATTGTCCCTCTTTATCCATCTTTCTCATTACAGATTGTATCGGCAATTCTAAAGTAGTAAATATTAATCCAACCATTTCTAAATTATGTAATGGTTCATCTTCAGCAAAAGTTTTAACATTGTCATAAAATCTTTTATCTTCTTTAACTATACCTTCTAAAATAATTATTCTTAAAACTTCCATTACATTTATTTTAATCTATTTAATTCAATCACATACCAGACTAATACTATAGTTACTATGGTTGTTGGGATTGAAAGACATACAATCAATAAAGCCGTAGATAATGTGTCTAAATCAAACATAATTACCCCTAATATCATTATCATGAATGGAGTTATTAATGACAATAATATTGCTATTGCAGATATTATAAAGTTTATTATATCTTTCATATTTTTAATTTTTCTGTTAGTTTATTATTTTTATATCATTATACAGCTGCAAATCTTACGATACATCCTGAGTGCGTATGAGGTCTATACTCTTCAGGATTATCCAATACTTTTTCTAACATATCACGAATCATTTGTTTATCATCTTCATATGTTCTTTGTGGAGCATCAATATCTTGAGGAAAATCAGGTGACCAAGTTAGAGTAATACTTTGTTTAGGTTCAAATGTTTCTGGGTTGTAAGTGGTGGGGGCAAATACACATCCATCGTTTACTGGAGTATGCATTGTACCTGGCTCATACATTTTTGGAGTAAACATTATACTATGAATGTATCCTACTTTGTGTTTATAAGTTGGGTTATCGGCATCTGATATTTTTATTGATTTTACAACAATTGGGGTTGTGTTATCTTCTGCTAATTCACCCGGATGTTTCATCCAAATAATTTTATCGAACTCAAAGTGTTTAATAAGTTCTGCTTCTACTTGTATGAGTTGTTCTTCGGTTAAATTGTTAATACCCAATGCTTCCATAGAGTGACCGCAAATATCTACTAGTTTTTCTGTTAAATTTGATTTCATAATTTATTTATTTTGGTGTGGGGTGTATTTAAAGTAGTTTATTGTGAATTCAGAGGGTTTATCAGGAACATGCTTGTCTGTAACACTATTGTTGATTACCACGTTCATTGTTGTTTGTGATAATTGTTTTAGTATATCCTGATCTTTTACAGTTCTCACCAACACATCGTTATAGTATATCTTTAGGTATTCAGGCGTCCAATCTAATTTATATTTGAGGAAGTTCTTAGTTGGGTCCTTGAATCCGAAGAATTTAGTTCTACCTCCTAACATCTTCTTACCATCCTTTATATAATGTACATTTGATTGTAAATTATATATCCCTAAGAAACTTTGTGATTTAAGATTTAGGTAGTTGAAGTTTTTAGAGTAACCTTCGAATACATCTATCTCAGGGGGCCATGAATCCCAACTCCACATCCAAAATGCAGGCCATAAATGTTTACCACGTGGTAGCTTTGCTTCTATTTCAAATACCCCATGCCCAAATTTCTCGGTACATGATACTAACCCAATCCCCACTATTGAAGTTAAATCAAATTCACGGAAGTAGTGTGGGTTGTGGTGTGTTTTTAGTATTAATTGATCATCATCGTTGATGATTACTGCTGAAGGGTCATACCATGCTGTTGGTTTGTTTGTATGCACTTGACCCCATCTTTCTTGAGGAATCCAATTATAACCTGACCATTTAATTTCGCTCATGTTCTTATGATATTACAAATTTAAGTTTGATTTAATGACATATTAATTTATTTCGTAATTTGTTTCATTTTCATCATATATATTATCCCATTCCAGATCTTGTGATTCTTTAAAATTCACCTCATCAAAGAATTGATTAGGATTACTTTTAAATAATTCAGCTTGCTCATCTGTTATTTCGGCTGAATATCCAGTTGATTGGGAGAATGATTCTGTCCAAGTTATTTTTTTCATAATATTGGTTTTATATATTATTTTGTTAATTTAATTTTCATTTAAAATAAATCATCTAGGTGTGGTGGACATTTATCCAAGATATATGTCCTCCATATTTTCATTAAATATTTTTTTAATTTCTTCACTTTCAATATCTTATTACATTTAACTGTTATGTTGTCGTTTATTTACAATATTACAAATTTAAGTTTGATTTAATATTGTCTAATAACAAAAATAACTCTCCACTTACTTCATTCCATTCCGGTTCCTGTATTGCTATTCTACCCCATAAATCTAACAATTCTTCTTTACTTTCAATTGTCAATTTGATTGTGATTGGTTTGAAACCTTCATCTGTTTTGGTTAATCTTTCAACTTTCATATCCTTCTATTTTTAACTGTTCTTTTAGTCTTTTTATTTCATCTATGACATCATCACCCAATTCAATCTTAGACATCAATATAAGATCCACTATTTGACCTTCTAGTAATTGTATTATTTGTGATAATATTATTTCTCTACGTGACATATTTCTACTTTTTATTACTTGTTCAACTTTCATACTATTTTATTTAGAATATTATATAATACTTTTTTATATCCGGTGGGTTTGTTTCCCCACAAAATCGATTCATCATTATCACTAACCCAATTACTAATATAGGTACTTAGATATAAAAAATCCCAATTAGTAATACTAAATACCTTTCGTTCAGCACCATTTGGTAATCTAAACTCAAATGCTAATAGAGCGTATGGGGTGTAGTTTCTATTGATTTGTAAGAATTCAAACCCCCAACAAGCATTCCCGTCATGGAGTGTAATTTCTAGAAATTTAATAGTTATATTCCATTTCCTAGTTTTCCAATCTATTTTTTGTAGTAACTTTCTCATCTATATTACAATATACGAAAAAAATTTAACTAATCCCACCATCCTAATATATTTTGTTCCATTATTTTAAATAGTAGTTTTTGTGCTCTTGATTGGTTGATTAATCCAATATTCATTGCTATTATTTGTTTATCTTCTTCTCTACCTTCTCGTTTGAATATTCCTTCACCACTTAAAACTCTTTTGTGAATTAATGGATATTTAGCGAAATAGTCATCGAAGTTTTCTTCTAACTGACGAGATTCCCATGTTGATGAACCATCGTTGACATCTGTCGGTTCAAACCAAGTCTTTGTTTTATGGTAATCTGAGTATTCGCTATCGTAAAAATCATCTTGGATTAATTGCATTAACTTAACACAAATTCTCATATTTCTAACATCATGCTGTGCTCTTGTATGTCGGTCTTTATCTGCGATATATTTAGCCTGAGATGTTAGCTTGTGTTTGAGTATTTCAAAGATATAATATGAATCCCAGTTACGATCTTTCCATATGATAGGAAACCAATATACAATATTAACTACTCCTATTTTAAAGTTACGATACATAAACTTACCATCACGATCCCACCATAATGGAATGAATTCTAGTTTATTTCTAATCCATGATTTGGCTGCTCTCTCGTCTTCCCACTGTTCAAATATGTCCTTTTCTGGTTCCATGTTTGTGTTTATTTTTTAATAGTTTTTAAAAAATCAGTTATATATTTGTTATTTTCATCTCTAATGTTTACCTTACCACTCGCATTAGTGTCTTCCCAATCTAAAAAACCATTTAATAATTCTCTTTGTGTGTCAGCAGTAAGTAAAAGTAATTTTTTACTTCTATTTTTATATTCAGCAATTATTACATCGCATACTCTTTTAATGACAGGGTCATTGTCAAACTTGTTGACATAATCATTTCTTATTTCTTCTAATAGTTCAACTGTATTCATCTTTTTTCTGTTTTATTATAATTCATATCTTTTTATCTATATTCATAATAATATAATTTATTTATTTTTTGTCCTGTTTTTTAATCACTTTACTTTGTCATAACACCTTATAAACAGCCATTGAAACGGCTTTTATTTGGGCGTTAACTACAATAAAAATTATTCGCTTTCTACTTCACATTTAGCATCAGGCATTATTCCAAATACCTCTTTTATTGTTTCTTTAGAGTGCCCGTCTATTTCCAAAGCCAACTCTATCGCTCCTCTAATATCATAAGGGTAGTGGCACGTTGTAGTATCTATTGTTACTATTGGTGATTGGCTTTCGTTTTGGTTTCTTTCAATAATTATTTTCATTTTATTATCCTTTTAAGTTGCGTTGGTTGCTAACATTATCTATGTTCAATTTTTCAACTTGCTCCCGGTGGTATCTATCCATTATGGATATTATATCTTCATACATTTTTGGGTACTCAATTTTGAATCTCGGCACATCTAATAATTCATTATCTAAAAATTCTCTACTATCCATAATATTCTATTTATTTGTCCGTTAAAAATCTAAACATAGCTTAACCGTTGGCAGCAATACTACATCTGTGCTTCCTGTTGTTCTTTTACCCATTGAGTAAAGTGTAGTACATAAGCAGGTTCAAATCCATTTGTTTTAAATGGATGATTGCTATTCATTACTATATCCATTACACTTTTAGGTAGTATCTTGATCTTTTGTTCATCATTTAATTTACTATCCAAGTGTTTATGAAATTCAATTCCTATTTCGTCTATATCTTCATTACTTATTTTTCCAATTCCAGGGAAGTTTTTTCTAATGAAGTATCTAAATGTATCTGTCATAATTTACCGTAAAGTGGCTAACACAAAATATAGTGAATAGCCGATTAAACATTTGTTCTTCGTAGCAAACTTATTGGCGGCTACTCACCATATTTAACACGTTATAGGTGCATTTAGCCGAACTTAACCGACCACGTTTTTAACGCACCTACATTTGGGTCTTTTGACAATTTCCAAATAACAATCCTTGGGTATTTGCTAAAATACTTTGATTTAGTTATCCAAATTTTAAACCTAAAAATTGTAAAAACCAAATACTCAATTTCCATTCCTTCGTTTCTTTTTCTGTTGATAATCATAATTAATTATTTATTTATTTGTTTACACTAATTCTTCAACTATACCTATCACTTCACTCAATATAAGCCAGCATACAGCCCAAAACAAACTAAAGGGTATAATAATATACCCCACTATTCTCACACCACTTTTGATGAAGGATATTATCTGATGTAATTTTTGATCTGGCATCTTAGAAATGTTCTCATCCAAATAGTCTGTTTTAAGTGTTGGGTTCATATCCTTATATTCTTCACATAATAATGGATTCTTCCAACCTTTTAATATTTCATAATAAGGGTTCAATTCTCCTGTTTGTGGATCGTGTGTGGGAATTTCAAACTTTGGTTTCCAATTTATAAACTCCTCACTTTTTAAGTCTGAAGCAATTTCAATATTACTTAGTAAAGTACCAATGTCTTCATACCCCTTAACAGGTAAATCCATATATTCTTCAGGTAAATTATCAAAAACCCTTTTAATATCTTCACTAATTAATTTTAATCTTTTTTTATAACTATTTCTTTTCATCTTCTTTTATTATAACATACTTGAAATTGATATCTCCATATGTTGTTGTTACTGTCCATTTCATTTCTTTCTTTTTTTAGATAAATTAAATAATTTAAACCATATACTATTTTCTTTGATAAATTTAATATGTGTGTCTAATCTTTTTTTATATCTTTCACGTGATTCATTTTTATATGGTAGTGGTGTTTCGTATCCCATCTTTTTCATCTTCCTTTAGTGTTTCTATTAATTCCTTCACAAAACTTATATTATCTCTCATAAGTGCACATGTTTCATATAATTCACATTCAGCATATAGTTCCATTACCGCTGTTGTAAACTCTTCCCCATGATACATCATAATAGTATCATAATTCTCTGTTATTAAATTAAGATATAAACTACGAACTGTTGACTCATTTATCTCAACAACATCATTAATTCGTTCCCTTATCTCTAACATCATTATCCTTATGTTAGTTAGGTGGTGTTTTATTCTGTAGTCCATTATTCTTCTTTTAATTTATCTTTTAAATATCGTCTAACAATGGTATAAGATCCTTCACCTCCAACATCTTCATCTATCATATACCATCTCGCGATACCTTCTTCAGATAACCAATCAATGAAATCTATTAACTCTTCTTCAACCATTTTCGTCTTTTAATGTGGATTGTATTTCAACCATTTTTTGTGTCACACTATCAATATCCAAGTGCCCAGCAACCTCAAAATCACCACTGTCATCGGATACCCACGCAACCTCAAACGATGTAGTCCCATTACCATACAACCCTGTTCCACCTCCGACAACGGAAATGGAACGACCATTATCAAAAACTAACCTAGCTTGTACACCATCAGTTACAACATGATGTGGACCGAATTCTAAATCACTAAACATTTTTATTTCTGGAAATATTATCTTTATTTCCCTATCTGTATGGTAAGCAGTGTTTCTTAATACATCACACTTAGAAGAAATGTTTTCATCGTTTAGATGTTTTCGAATATTTTTCAAATATCTTTCATTCATAATACAAATATACGCATAATAATCTAATTAAACAAATTTTCTACATAAAACCATGATCTTTTAATTCTTGATTGGTAGCATACCCGAAGGATAAGTTACATTTATCACAAATTTTCTTAGGTGACTTTAATTCTGGTACGAATTTTATAGTGTATTTAAGGTGGGGACAATCACTTTGTATAACATCCAAAGTTTTCTTTAGTGATTTTATCTCACTCTCTATTTCATCGACATTTTTCTCATTATTTCCCAAAATATTGTTTTTTAATGATTACTCAACTACTGTATAATAAAACCCTGATTTCTAATCAAGTATTTATTAGTTTCCATATAAATATCTGAGAATGAATAAATGTCTCGACTATTTATTCCTTTCTTTATATAATCTATTCATTCTTTCTCTAGCATGGTCACAATAATCTTCTACCAAATCAATACCAATATATTGTCTACCCATCTTAGAACTAGTATATGGTGTGGTTCCTGTTCCAGAAAAATTATCTAACACAATATCATTAGGATCCGAATAAAGATTGATGAAGTATTTAGCAAACTCTGATGAGAATGTAGCCTCATGACCTTCTACCTTACCATCGTTATTTTTAGCTTCAATGAAGTTATAATACGTTTTAAAGTATCTTTGACCTGTTTTTGATATAGAAGAAACTTTCTTATTCGCTTTAAACTTTGGTGTCTTAGCAAAGATATATACCATTTCAACTATTCTAGTCATTCTATTAGGGTGACCACTTAAGGGTACACAATTCTTCTTCTTCCAAGATGCTGTATCATATATCTGTAAGGAAGTGTTCTCAAATACCTCATTAATTAATAGATATGGTAGAGAGGGATTGAAGGTGGTATAGCTATAATTAAACACGATAACCCCATCATCAGATAATATTCTCTCATATTCTTTAAAAACAGCAATCAACCATTCCAAATACTCTTTTACTGGTTGGTTATCTTTAATTATGTCTTTAGCTCCAGGATATTTATGATTATCCTTTCTAATTGACGCTAAGTAAGGTGGTGAAGTTAATATGAGGTTGATGGATTTATCATCTATCTTTTTCATAGTTTCTACAGTATCACCACAATATATTTCATTTGTAATTAATCCAACATCTGTTGGAGAAGTGTCCTCAAACAATTCTTCTATGTCATCAAAGACATCATCAACTAATTGTTCTTCTGTTGTTCCCGTAGTAAACTCTCCAACATCAAATAAAAATGGTTGTTCTTCTACTCTTTTTCTTTTTGGTATTTTCATTTTATAAAAATGTATGTGTAAATAAATCTAATTGTTCCCCTATCACTGGTTTGATAAGTTTGTTTTCCCCGTAATTCATAATTAATAACTCCTTCCCCATATTTTGTTTTTTACCACTTTTAGCTGCAGCAGCTTTAGCAAACTCTTTCATTTCCCACACATACTCATATGGTGGAAACCATTGTCTTAATAATGGGAAATCATAATAACTTAAAGAGAACATACCCTTCATATTAAGTAATGTATCCGCCAACCTTTCATGATCACTTCTATCGAAATCGTGATTGGAATAGTAATTCTCTGTTTTCCAATAAGGTGGGTCCACATAAAAATATGTTTTTTCTGAATCGTATTTTTCTATCACCTCTTGGAAATCTAAGTTCTCCACAAATGTGATTTTATCAAAATGTTTTCTATACTCTGGGGTTTTTAATTTATCTAAAAATATCAACACCTTACACCTATACTTACCTTTATAGTCAATATAAGAAGAAGTCTCTGGTTTAGATCCTGAAAATATTTGTGTTAACACATACACATACTTAGCTGCAATTTCATATTTATTTTCTGGTGTTATAGTCACACCACTATGAAATACTTCTTTCTGATATTCGTTAAACATCTCACTATACTCTATAGGTGTAACCTCAACCCCAACTTGTTGACAAGGGTATTGAGATATTTCAACCCATAACTTATCATATTCCAAACAACAATCAAATAAATTGGCGTTTAAACCATTAAAGTCATTATATACTACGGTATTTAGATTTGGGTATTTACTCAAGTCCATTTTAAAGAATACCCAAAACATACCACTAAACGCCTCTACATATGTTTCAATGTCTTTAGGTATGAACGGTACTATCCACTTACTTATTCTAGCTTTACCACCAATATAACTTATCATTTTATTCTCAATTAATTATTAATTATAGTGATTTTTCTTAAGATAGTCAACACCCTACTAAACCATTTTACTTCTTGTTTTAACCTAAAAACAATAGTCAGTCTATGATAGTTTTCAAATATAGGTGCGTACTCACCTTTATTAATTACCCATTTAAACTCTAACTCATCGTGTGATATAAACCCATCCTTAGAAAATATACCACTGTTTGATTTATAAATATTTTCAAGTAAGGTTTTATTATATTTTCTCCACCACATAGTTTTAGTAATTTTGTAAATAAATCTATTATATTCGTTACAATCTTTAAACGAATCATAATATGGGTCACCTACACCCCATTTACTTCGGGTGGGCGCAACCTTTATAATCGGTTCAGAATATAGTTTAAATTTAACAATGTCTTTCTTACTATATTTTTTGATCTCATATAAAGTACCATCTTTACCCTTAGCATCCGCCTTAGTAAATCTAGATTCTTCTATTATAGGTCTGAATAGTCTAGGGTTTTTATTTAAACTAAGGAGTTTTTGAACGTTATTTTTTCCAACACCAGTCCATTTAATTCTTGGTGCTTTTATATAACGTTCAAAACCTTCTTTTTTTCGAACCGTTTGTTCAAAGTCGTAGCCAGTCTTTGCTCTCGCTTGCATAGAACTTAATTACCCTAATATATCGCTAGGCTGTCCTTGCCTCTTTATGTGATCTTTAACAATTTCTACTTTCCCTAATAGAAATTGTCTATCTTCTTCTGTAAGACTATTAGTTTCTGACCATTTCATCCCTAATACACTCATTAGTTCCCAATTCTTGTCTTGGACTGTTAATCCTGCTGATGACGCATCTTTATTTATTTCCATTTTTTTTATTTTGTTGAATCTTCTTGAATTTGTTTTTGTTCTAATAGTGTTACAATACTTTCTTTAATTGAAAGGTAGGTGTTAATATCATACTTACTCAATACACCACTAAAAGTAGTAATATCGTGTTGTAAAATACTTACTTTGTCCTTATCCACATCATAAAAAACCTTCGCCAATAAATCTTTTACGACATATTCTTTTTGGTTATCCTCTAACTGATCGAATATAGGTTCGTTAATTTGTATAATAACATCGTAATCTGTCATAAATTTAACAAATTCTTGTGTCTTATTTACATTACCAAACCCCTTTTTTATTCCTTCGTTGGATAGGATTTTTATTTTCACCACTCTAGGTATAGAACTATCTTCAATGTGTCGATTAAATAAAGTTAATGTGTCCTCAAATACTTCTTCAAATTTTGCCATACTTTTTTCTTTTATTTTTTTCTTTAAATATATAGATAATATGTTAAAGAGTCAAATTATAATGATTTAATTATCACTTTTTCTTCATCACTAACTTCTTTGGGTACGTCCATCCATACTTCAACAATCATATCACCCTTTTGTCCATCCCTAATAAATCCTTTCTGGGGGACTCTTAACATACTACCCACTTGTGTACCCTCTTTAACTGTCATTAGTATCTTACCATCGATGGTAGATACCTCAATAGATGCCCCCAACACTAAATCTTTATATAGTAAGTTAACCCTCTGGTGTATATCTAATCCTGATCTCCTAAACTTATCATGAGATTTTTCAATGATATTTATAAATAGGCTACCGTCAACACCATTTTTAATCGAATTACCTTTACTAGTAACCCTTAAACTTTCACCATCCATAATACCTTTAGGTATATCGAAAGATAACTGTTCTTCTGTTAACATTACCCCATTGGCGGAACATCCACCACAAGGTTTTGTGATAACCTGTCCTGAACCACCACATGTAGGACACCCCACTGTGGTTTGCATTCTACCCATAGGTGTTTGTAGTATCTGATTAACAACCCCTTGACCATTACAACCATTACAAGTGGTTGAGTCACCACCAGTACCACTACAAGTTTCACACTTTTTATTTCTACGATATTTTATCTTTTTATGTGCACCACTATAAATTTCTTCTAATGACATCTGAATGTTTATCCTTATGTCACTACCTTTAACGACAGACCTTCCTCTACCTCTACCACCAAAGAATTGAGAGTAGATGTCATACATACCACCGCCACCACCAAAGGGGGTTTGTTGACCATTAGGGTCACCAAAGTTATCGTAATTAGATTTTTTCTCTTTATCTGATAATATCGAATACGCTTCAGCAATCTCCTTGAATTTATTTTCAGCCTCTTCATTATCCGGATTTAAATCTGGGTGATATTTCTTAGATAACCTTCGATATGATTTTTTTATATCTTTTTCTGAAGAATTTTTATCTACTTCAAGTATTTTATAATAGTCTTTACTCATTTTTTTATCTATTGTTTAACTTTACCCCATTATTTAGGTACTGTATATTCTTATTTGTTTTGGTTTAATATTTATTTATTACAAATAATACGTATTTTTTATCAAAAAAGAAAGCATGTTATATAAAATTATCATAACTAAAAATGGTAAACATAAGAAATTAATCTATCAAGGTGGTGATCAAAAACATGCAAAGAAAAAATACTTCACAATAAAAGATAAAAATAAAGTACTAACACCAAAGAAAACAAACGCCTATAAGAAAACAAAACCAGTTGTCTATGAGTTACTTTTACTAAAAGAAAAAGAAGTGGATGATTTAAAATTTTACGATAAAGATGAATTAGGTAGAAATATAGAAGTGAACATTAAAAGTGACAAATGGAGTATACTACACAAAGATGAATACTTCTATGAAGAGAAGTTTACTGTCTTTGGTTACGATAAAAGGTTGGAGACAAAAGAAATACTAAAATTAATACTATTAAGAAAACATAAAGGTATTCTACTTAAACAAGTAAATTATGTTCTCAATAAAGTTTTAATACATCAAGATGGTGATTTTGATATCATAATATGTAAAACTAAGTCTGACGCTAAAAGATTGTATAAAATATTAGAAAAGTTTTACGAATCGAATGATAAACTTAAAAATATTTTGTTTACTGGATTAGTAACTGAAAGAAATAGAACTAACCTATATAAAAGGATCGTTGATAAGACTGGTTGGACTATCAATAGAGTGCATAGATCATCTAGTCGGCCATAACCTATTCTACACCAACCTGAAATTTATTGGTAATGTCTTCTATCAGATCATTTAACTTATCAAATTCACCTTCATCTTCTATAAACACAGGGTTAATACAAGTCACTTTTTCTGATTCTTTAGTTGGTAAAAAGAATAATCTAACGTTATCACCTTTATTTTCTAAGTATTGTCTCACATTTTCACCATACGTCTTAATCGCATCAGTCATAGTAAATAACTCTTCATTAAGATAAAAAACTAAAATTAATGGTGTGTAGTTATTGTGTTGGGATTTATATTTTTCTAAAGAGACTGAATCAATATCGTTTTCACTGATGTCATGATCTTTACTCAGTTGATTTTCCTTTTCTAGTCTTTCTTCTTCACCTGTAACATCGAAACACTCTAAAGAATTTCCATTATCATCGGTTAAGTAAACTAAATATCCCCTCACACCTTTACTCAAACTACAATTTTTAGTGACTATTTTCATTTTTTCATTTTATCATATCTTATTATTGGTTTAATATTACTGAAGAAAACCTCAACAGTAAATGTTTACACAAAAAAAAGAGGATACTTTAATGAAAAAATACCCTCTTTTAATGATTCGATGTCGGAATGGTGATTCAGTATTTATTTTACGTAGTGACTGTCCCTACGGTAGATTGTTAATTCAGTCCCACTGAATGTCTTTATTTTACTTGAGACAAATTCAAGAGGTCTGTTTTATAACCTAAAGGTTGGGACAATCCCATTTAAACCTCACCTATGGTTAACCCCTTTATGTTCGTTTAGGTAAAGGGGGTAGAAAACCTGTTTCTATTTTTAGTTTGTAGGTTTTTTGCGGAAACCATTCGTTTACATCTAATACATTTGTGGTTACGGAATCGGTTTGACACTTTTTCCTAACAGTGATATATATCGTTTTTACAAACGATTTACACCTTTTAAAGTTAGGGGGGTTATCAAAGCCCCTCTGACCTAGTTTTAAGTTTAATTTGCTGCAATTATTCCTTAAGACCACAAAATATTTTTCAAAGAACGTCTTATATAGTTATTACACTATATCTTTCATCATTAACAGTATCCATCAATATGGATTCTGGTGTCATATTCTTTCCGCCCAAAATTGATTTCAATATGGATGGACTGAACCCTGATACCAATGCGGTACCATTTTTATTAAATTCTACTGGGAAATTAGCTCCAGTGGAGTTTAGATTCCAGTATACAATATCTGGTTTTTTATATCCAGCTTCCTCATACATTGTATCAATCATAGAATTAGCTCCTATATCACCTCTACGTGTTGCTTCATTAAACTGCATATCTGATAAAATCATTATCTTAGTTGGCATCTTATCCTGTGGGATGTCGAATGTTTTAGCTTGATTTAAAATCAAATTAAAAACAGCTTCTAAATCAGTACTCATACCCCAATCAGCTCTCCTAAGTTGTTCTAGTCTTTCACTAAGTCCACCAGTTAAGTATTGTAGTTGTGGGGTATTAGAGAAGGTAATAAAAGAGTCTTTGAAGTTACCTTCGTTTCTTTCTGATATGTACATACCTAATGAGATTGCAACGTCCATACAACTAAGGTTATCGTTACCACCAGCTGGACAACACATAGATCCTGATACATCCACAACGGGTAGTATTAATTCAGATGAATTTTCCATCCAATTGGGAAGAGACTCCCATTGTTTCTGAGAAACAACTTTGTCACCACCATTATTTATACTTTTAATAATATCGTATGGGTAAACTGCACCAGCATTAACTTTCGCAGTTCCATCTACTAATGCTTTCTTATATTCCTCATATCTTTCAGTATCATTTTTTACAAATGATTTTTGATATCTAGATGAAGCTAAAGAAGGTAGTTTCGAATAGTCAATATCCTCCCATTTATTAGAACACATCTTAGATTCTACAACATTAGTTAAGTTAACCAACATCTTTCTATATTCTTTAGGTGTCATCTTAAAGAGTTTTCTAAGTTTGTTAGACACATCACCTTTTCTTGACATCCATTTTGAACACATCTTAGATTCATTGATTAACGCAGTTTTAATTAGTGTGAACGCATCGTCCTCTAATTCTGTTCCAATCAACACTAATACATCGTCCCATCTTCCAAATTCAGGAATCAGTCCAATGTTTTTTCTAACTGTTTGTGGTGATGTAGTAACTAAGTGAGATAATATATCTCTAAAGATTTGTCTCTCTCCAGCCCCACTTCTAACATCTCGAGTCCAAAACAAAACTTTAGACGCAACTAATGGGTTTTCTTCGTAAGCTTCGTTAAATAACGAAATAACTTTATCTTTAGACTTACCTCTCATAGCACCTATGGAAAAGAAAAGATCCACACAACTGTTCAACGTTGTTGGGTTTGTAACCATACCGTTGTCGGTTAGAGTTACCTTTTCATCTGTTTTTACCATATCTGTTTGTGAAGTATCCATTTCTTAAGTTGTCTTTTAGTTAATTACGATTACAATTACAAATATAATAACTTTTTACTTAAAAGTCAAATTTATTTAAATCTTTTTTACTTTTTTTTGTGTTTAATCGTCCTTGAATAGATATTTTTAGGGGTTTCACTCCTAGAAACGAACCTACCATCAAAGAAACCATCATCGATTTTATCCTTTCGAATGACACCTCTTTTAACTTTATGTTGATCGTATTTTTTCATAATCATTAATTATCAAACCAAAAAACTATTCTAATATCTTTAGAGTCAGCATCAACAAAATCTAATATATTATTCACTGTATCATTAAAAAAGTGAGTACCTAACCCTAACTCATTTAACTCATCTTCTGTCATTTTATAATACTTACTATTAACTAACTCATCCATATATAAATGGTTGTGGGAATGACCATCAATACCCCATTCATCACTCAATGTACATATATCGTCTGAAACATCATCAGGCAACCCTCTTTCCCATTCAGCAACCTTTTCCATAGTATAGTTCCTCACATTAGCCAAAGCACCAAATAAATTGTAGTTTCTACCACTATATGGTTCTCTGGTAAATGGGTATGATAATTTACCTTCATTGTCCCACCAGTTATATCCATCATCTTCCATAGGGACTTCTTCAGGTAAAAATATATTTAAAACATAGTCTTCGAATTTGGTTGTTGGTTTTACACCTTTTAAGAATTTAAAAATCAGTTCTTTACCTTCTTTATGTGTAGTACCTAAATGGTGGGTCATAAATTTTACAATCTTATCTATAGCAACCATATCAGGAAGAACCTTACCAATCGGTGACCATTCTCCACTATTATTATTATACTTTTCAACAAACATATGTACATCACAACCCATAATTCTTTTTTATATAAATATAACTATTTTATTTTAAATATCAAAATTTCCAGTATCATAAAAGTTTTCCACCAACTGATCCAAATATTTATCAAAATCTTCCATATAATATAAATATCAACATATTTCTATATTTTTACACTATACTTAATATTTATAAAGATAACCTAAATTAACATGAAAAAAATAGTTAGATTAAAAGAATCGGATCTACATAGAATTGTTAAGGAGGTACTAAATTAGAGTTCTAAGTAATAATGAAATTACATATATCTTTTCTTAAGATATTCCATATTAGAATTTAAAACCTCTTTACCGATAAATCTTTCATTAAACCCATCATTTCTATGGTACATTGTAATACCATTACCGTCAGGTGACTCACCAGCGAAGATATCAATATATCTATAAGATTCCTTACTGATAGAATATTTGGCTGTTGTAGCTCTACTCTTAACCTGTACAAGACTTATATCACCATCTTTCTCCACAATTAAATCAATACCATACCTCATATCAATAAAGTCACCGTTTCCGCCTTCATATAACGTTGTGTAACCTTCCTTCTCCAACATCTGTTTAGTTAAGTCCTCAACATAGTCACCCGTTATAGTATTACTTTTTGTATTATAGGTGAAGTCTGAATATTCGTCCACCGTAAAATACTTCATAAATAATTTTAATAATACATTACCCTTTCTAATGTTAGTAAGGTATATTTTTATTTCCGCCGAATTCATCTTTGATAATTCTTCAATCTTACCACCCTTTAAAAATAAAGTGGTTAATAACTCAGCTAAGTCATTGTAGTTGGTATTTAATTTATTTACATAGTCCCACTCACCGTTATCATCTTTAACCAAACAACAGTTGGTAAGTTTTTTTGTATAATATGTACCGTCAGTTTTTTTAATTATATCCTCAACCTTCCCAGTTTTATAAAGGTACTCCAATGGTTGTTGATATTTGTTATTCATATCTTCACATACTAACACGTCAGACAATACTTTATCAACAATATCTTTCATATTTAAACCTTTGTAGTCACCTAACCAACTACCTAACTTTCGTATCGTATCACAAACCAATTTTTCATTACCATAGAATCTTTCACAACAATGATAACTAATTATCTTCTCCTCTAAAATCTTATCAACTTCTTTTCTTTCACCCTCTTCAAATTCAACACTTGGGTGAGATAATCCATTATCATATGTTTCTTTATCATCGTTTAAGATAAAGTCCATAATATCATCGTTGTTTCCTTCTTTACCCATAATATTTTTTATTTAAAACAATGATATGGATTTTATTTTAGAATGTCAAATCAGATTATCTCAAAGACAAAGGTAATACCACCTAAATTAAGTTCTATTACCTCATTATGTACAAAATTAGTTAAGTTACTATTCGTATTTAAAAACAATTCCTCATCCAATTTTTTATGGACTTCTTCAGTTAATTTATAACTAATGGTTAACCCCTCGATTTCAATGACATCATTAGTGATACATTCGTTAGTAATCTGTAAAATTTTTTCTAAATTCATGTTAAAACATATTCATTAACCTACCCCAAAATACTTTAAATCGGGATTTCTTTATTTTTTTAACCACACCACCGTTTCTTTTGATGTGGTTACCGAGACCACCTTTGATATCCCTTATAAACTTTTCTTTCTTTATCTGGGTTTTTTGTTTTTCAGCATCCATATCCCTATCAACCTTTTTAATATCGTCCATATTACAAATATAGTTAAAATATTCTAACAAGTGAAGAATATAGGGTAGGAAATAATGGTTTTGGTAACCTATTAAAGGTAAACCACCCATAACTTTGAGTTTCTTCATTTAATTTACATTCACATTGTTTATCAATTCTTTTTAACACCAACATGTATATGGTTATAGTGATCTTTTACTCTCCATCCGATATTATACTTATAACCATCGTAAATAATATTTAACCATTTACCTGATGTGGTATTTGGTTGACCTAAAACGTCTACTATCATATTGAACATTTTATCTCCTTTATTATCTTTCGATGAACTCTTTTTGACTGTACCAGTTGGTAAATCCACCGCGTATGAATCAAAGTTTTTGAAGTAGTGTTGAGATGTTGACCCATTTTCTGTTTGTTTTTTTCTTCGTTTTTGTGAAGAGGGTACCACATTAAATTCTTTATGGATCATTTTAGCTATTGATAATGCTCTAGGCATCGACCCATTCCAGTTGTTACCCGTACCACCAACCATAGCTAGTCGGCTGTCTACCCCACCTGTTTTGAACCCCATTGTATCGTCACTGTAATTGGTGTCTATGTTTACATTTATTTCTTTTTCTTCATCATCAAGAGGTTCACTATCAAAACTAAAATCTATATTACCCTCATCATCCATATTATCATCAGGGTTATCTGTAAAAGTAACTTCTCTATTAAATTCATCTATTATGTATTTTTTTATTTCATCTCGTTTTATCTCATCATACTTTTCAAAGTCGATAACTACTTTATCCCCATCTATTGATTTGACATATAAATTTTCATTGAAATTAGAAAAAATACTATCTGTTAGGCTTCCGAGAATGTTTATCATCTGGAATGTTTTCACATCTTCCCAATCATATCCAGAATCAAAAATTACATTTTGCTCATTTAAAGGTTTTTTAACCAATCTTTTATATTGACTCTCTGTTAAAATAATTCTTTTCATACTACAGTAATTAATCTTAATAATTTTCTTTTTAACCCTTCACCCCTAATTTTAAAATGTTTATCTATATCTGATAAGAATTTTTCAATAGGTTTAAATTTAGGTACCTTACCTTCTTCATAATAATAACATAACATCATTTTATTCAATTCAACAATTCTATCTTTAGGTAAGTTATTAATTTCTTCTAAATATGTGTTAATGTCGTAGTTCACCATAGTTTCTGCGAAAGTATACATAGGCAATTCTTTTAGATAAGTCATGAATTGTTGATTATCTTCTGGATTTCTTTTAGATATCATAGTCCCAGCTTGTTGAATAAATGAATTCAATTCAAACGATAGTGAAACATATAACATGTAACCAATTCTATCTACAGCATCCCCATTAATATTACCATTTTGATATACCTCTTCACAACCCTTTAATTCTTTAGGGTCTTCTAAAAATCTTTTAACCCATTCGTTTAAATGCATAAATTCATGCGAAAAAAATGATGAAACATAATAATATAGTGTCTCATAATTAACACTTTCTCTATCTTTAGGTATTGTTAATACCACATCAAACTCAGCATCTAAAATATTGTAAGTACCATCTTCATTTCCCACTATTTGTGTCCAATGTGGGTTATAAGACATATCTACTGAAGCTTCGTCATCTACACTATCATTAATAATAACAGTCACTATAACACTATCAATAGGGATATCTTCATAGAACCCCTCACCTTTTAATTTTAAAGATAATTTCTTTAAAATGTATACGTCCTCCTCAATATCTTGTTTCATTATTAAAGGTAGTATCTCATCTGTCACATAATCCGCCCACTTTTCCACGTTTTTGGAGTATCCTTTAGACTCTGTTATTACCTTTTCATATTGTTTTCTATTTACTATTACTTTCATTTTTACTATTATTATATTAATAAATATCATAAAAATTTTAATAAAATAAATAGTATGGAATTATTAATAATTATTTTGGTGGGGTACTCTATATCTAATATAGTAGTATTTGGATCATTATTTAGTGGTTTAAGAGAAACCGCTGAAATCTACAACCCCAAATTTTTTGGGAAATTACTTAATTGTATGATGTGTACACCTTGGTGGGTAGGATTTTTCCTATCATTAGGTTCACAAATTAGTGGATATGTAGAATTTTCACCATTTTACTCAAATGGGTTAGAAAATATATATATATCATTATTTTTAGATTCTTGTTTAATCTCAGGAACAACGTGGCTAATACACACCATTCAAGAAAGATTAGAAGGATAAAAAAAGAGGAAAATTAATTTTCCTCTTTTTCTAAATTTTCTCTCCTTTGTCCATTCATATTGACATCTAAATCCTTTGGTAGTTTAGGTGGTAATTCTACACCATTCTTTGTAGTCATTCTACTATAAGGTGACGTAGGTATATCATCCAATGTTGGTTCTGGTATAGTTTCATTCATTATGATAAACTTTAATTTCTCCAAATCCTTTAAAGACTTATCAGTAAATAAAACTTTCAACTCCTCCATCTTCGCCTTTAATAGTGTTAATTTATTTTCTTTCTCAATATTAAACTCTATTACATATTCAACGTGATCCAAAACAACATCTAACGATTCTTTTGGATCTTTTGGGTGAACCATAAAGTAATTTTCATTATTAGCACTTAATTTATAGATAACATTTTCTGATTCAAACATATCCCACCCATCTCGTAAAAGTACATCTACAACTGGTAAATCTTTTACAAATCTAATACCAGTTACATAAGGTCTTAACTCATTTAATTTTTCTTGAATCATTTATTATAGTGTTATTCCGTTAATTATTGACATTAAAAGGTATGATATGGATACACCTAAAAAAAATAACGAGTACTTATCTAAAATAAATTTCTCATCGCTCCTAAAACTTCTCAGTAAAAAGAAACTATGTCTAACCACATTTAAAGTGGAAAAGATAAAAAGTAACATCAATATTTTATTAACTATATCCATATAATATTTTTTATAAATTCTTTTTAGAAGAAACATCAACTCTAATGTCTTGACATAAGTTTTTAATGTCTTGACAACCTTTTCGTACTCTCGTACCAGCAGCTTTGTTCCCTTTGTCGTAAAATTTAGTAGTGTCTTCTTCTAGTTGTGCCACTAAATTTTTTAATTGTTCATACAATTCCATGTTATAAATTTTTATTCATTGTTATTATTAACGTCATTTACCTGCCCAAGAACTGACATGTATTCACTTAACGTTTTTATTTTATTATTCGTTAAAACAATATCTTCTAATGTTTTATCGAAATTTATTTTTTTATGTATAATAGGGGTGGCTTCTTCATTTAATAACCTACTTAACTCCATTTCAATTGTATCTCTATGGGATATTAAATCCGACAATATCAATTCCAAAAACTTAATCTTATTATTCATATGTACAACATTAAGCCTTTATAATGTCATAATCAATAGTAAAACCTATTTTTTTACTTTTTTAGTGAGACTTTTATCTAATACTTTATATAATTCTATTAAAACATCAATATCTGACCTAGATTTTAATTTATGGTAATTAAAAGAAAAGTCTGGTAACCTATTTAATTTAATTAACATATCTTCATCACCCTTACCATTATAAAACAATTCAACATAAAAAAAATAAAAATAATCTTTAATTTGTTTTATATCCCCAAAGATTATATTTTCTTCTTTGAAATCATCAAACACTTTATTTATGCACCAATCGAAGTGTTGATGTATTTCATTTTCAGTTTTTATGAATTCTGAACCTAAATAGGTGGTGTGGATTATTTTGTTAATGGATTTTATGAAATCATAAAATAACTCACACTTTTCATATTTTATATTATTCGCCCTATATAACAAATGCATTTGTTCATAAGTTAAAGGTACTGATATATAATCCATGAATTCGGAATGTTTCATATTAAAATAATAACACAATTTATTAAAAAATAAATACTTTATAACGATTTTAATAATTCTACTAGTTCAGTTTGTGGGAAACAATCAAACTTATCTTTTCTAACATTAGTGTGAGTCCACAACCCTTTGATTCTACCATAATAAGCGTCTTCATTAAACCCAAAAGCATCTTTAGGGTGTACACCATCTTTTAATAGTTGTGGTAACCCAGCGGACATATCAATATTAGGGTATAAACGTTTAGTATGATTTATCAATAATCTTAAAGATTCTATTTGTTTTGGGGTATATGCGTGCCAATACTGGTGACCTCTGAACTCGTAACCTAAATCACACACCATACTTTCTGGTACCTCACTATTGATATAGGTGTAATATTTACCATCTCTCTTAGTTACATAACCAAAGTTGTTAATCTCAACTGCTGAAGAGTATTTAGACATATTAAAGTTACCAACTTTCCCTAAGTGCCATCCTATATAGTTATCAGGAAAACACTCAACAACTTGACCATTGTATTTGTCATCACCGTAACTACCAACTTTAGTACTAGTCCCACCAATACAATATTGTGTCGCCACACGACCTCTTTTATCCTTATTCCAACTATTAATAGTATTGTATGGGTTGTTCCATCCAGCGGTGTGATGTATGAAGAAGTTTTCTGGTTGTATCTTACCATAATCCTTAACATATTCATCACCATCCAAATAAGCCCTATCTATTTCTAAACCATCTTCTGTTGTATAAGAACCTAAATAATTTAATTTATCATCAGTGTCTTCAGAATCATCAAAATCGGTTCTGTCTGTATCTACATCGATTATATTATCAAAACTATCTCCCAATGTTTTGTTTACTAATGTCTCATATGTTTTTGCGCCCACAATACCGTCAACTAACAACCCATTATCTAATTGGAATACCTTCACTGAGGATTCCGTACCTGAACCAAATATACCGTCTGTGGTAATACCTAACATCCGTTGAACTTCTGTTACTTTATTACCTCTGTCTCCTTTTTTTATCATAATATCATTTTTAACACCATTTATTAGACAACTATATGTTGTATTACCAACTATACCATCTACTTTTATTTGTTTTGAGAATTGGAAATTTTTAACTGATGTTTCAGTAACTGTCCCAAAATATTCCGTAATTGTATAATATGTCCAAAAACCATTATCATCTAATAATGTTTGTAATTCTCTAACATCTGGACCACTATCCCCCTTTTTTAATAACATATATTTTTAGTTTTAATTTGTATCTGAGGATATGAAATCCAACATTAAATCATTATTAGGGATTATCATTTCTTTTATTACCACCTTTATTATATCATCAAAATATTTTTTTAATGATTCATCACTCATATCTTTAGGGAAATCAATATCAAAATATCCGTTATCTATCGTTTCTTCGTAGGGAATATCAACAATACCTCTATATCCTGGGATAAATTCACTTAAATCATCGTCCATACTTAGATAGTCCCAACCTAACTTATTAGGTTGTTTTGAAGTTGGGAACATATTGACAAATATGTGGGTTTGTGTGGTAAGGTTATAAACCTCAACACTATACATTTCTTCCATTATTGCCTCATCCATATCACCAGTAATTACACCACAAATAAATTCACCAGTTTCATTCGAATAAATTGTTTTATCATTATAATAATAGTGAAAATATTGTAATAGTTTTTCACCTAAAATGTGTTCGTATTCACCAGTAAATGGTACCTTTTTTTTTGGTATCTCACTGGGAACATCTTTAAATAATATATCACTATATGTGTTATAAAAATCATAGACACTATAGAGATAGTCATAATCACCTATTTTTAACATTTCAGCAGCTTTCACAATGCGTTGTCCATCTGACATATCCCATGCCTTATCCTGACCAGTATAATAAAACTTATCATCTTTAATCACATTAAAAACCTTTAATGTAACCTTATCTAATTTAGATATAGTCAAATCATCTAATATGGATTCTGTTAAAATGTTTTGTAAATTTAAACTCATATAATATAAATATTATATAAAACAAAAAAGGTGGGAAAACCCACCTTTTAATAAATTATTTACTAATTACTATAACAAACCTTTTTTCTTAACAGATTCAAAAAGTGTTTTAAATAATTTTGTTTCTTCACCATATTCAGTAGATTTACCCATTGAATCAGAATACTTATAATCGAATAATTTTTTCATTTTATCCATATCTTCATTGATCATAGATTTATTTTTATATCCTAAGACTGTCCCCTCTTTTAATGATACATCCCATCTTACCTTATACGTTTGATTACCATCTGTCATTAGAAATGTATGTCCCTCAACTTTATAGTTTTCAGGAATCAGTTTTTTCATTTCATATTCGTTTTCGAATTCTTGTTTAAAATTTAGTCTTTTCATTTTGTTTTCATTTATACCTTTTGTTACTCTCACCCTTGGGGTATCTTGATATTGTGTTGGTAAGTCATACTTATATTCTTTATATTTTTTAGACGCATCTTTTAATTTTTTATATGTATCGTCTTTTTCTTTTGTTTCACCAAATCCATCGTGTGTACCAAATAAATCGTCATACTCTGAAGTGTCATTTATCTCATCGTTTCTTTTTTCAAAAGAATCATATACTTCAGTACCTTCATTATCATATTTTAATCCATACATTTTACCAGCACCTAAAGCTTCTGTATCATAAACATCCCATGGTTCAGTTTCATCCTGAGCTCTATCCACTTTTGGTATAGTAAAATCTTCATCATTGTCAAAATCATAATAACTAGATAACTTTTTATCTAAAGCTCTTAAACTATCATCATTAAACTTACCACTTTCTTTTCGAACTTTATTAGCAACTTTTAATCCATTAGGTTCTTGTTCTTCTCTAATAATTACCTTAGTTTTTTTAGTTAAAAATTTTCTTTCCATCTTTGTTTTTTTTATAAATATCTAAAAATTAGATATTATCACTTTTTTATTTTTAAGTTTCCCCTTTTTATTGTTTTTATTACCCTACTTTCGTTATAGAATTCGATAGCGTCGGGACTTTGACTACAATAAGGGAATTTACTACATTTATCTTTTACCCTAACCTTCTGATACCCTAAAGAATCTAAACTAGGTTGTTTATTTTTAACAGGTGCCTTTCCTTTCTTACCTGCAGTTCCCATAAATTTACTTGCGGGAAATCCTGGTGTGTCATAAACACCCCCTACACTTCCTGCTGATGTTGCTTCCTCTAAATCTACTTCTTCTAAAACCTCTTTATCTTCATTAAATGAATACATTTTCCCTATCGGTAACCCTGTTTGTCTTTTACCAACAATCCCATTCTTTGTAACAGGGACATCTTCAAATGACCTACGTATTGGTTGTTGTTTTCCACCAGAAAATAAACCAACGTATGAACCACTACCACTAGCACCAGTCGCTTCAACCATATCTTCAGAAAATGATAATAAATAACCATCTACTTCTGATTTACCGTCCTTATGTAATTTTTTCATATCAGATTTAGAAATCCTTATAGTTTTTCTACCTTCCCCTCTAGTTTTTTCAATTGCGATTATACCGAACTCATCGTTTGAGTAGTAATCAGGAAACTCTGCAATGTGATCCATAGCGATTTCTTTAGCCTCTTCATCTGAATCTGTGTGTTCCTTTTCAATTTGACTACCTATTCCAATTTCCTTTTTAATTGATTTTACATCTACATTATGTTTTTTAGCTAAATCCTCTGTTGTCATATTATCAGATTCCCCACCTACTAATTCTTCTTCTGAAAACACAATATTGTTTAAACCTGCGTGTGACGCAGCTTTCTTAAATTCTTTACCAATCTTAGACATATCTTCATTAATGTCGTCAGACCCACATCTAATACGCATTAACCCAATTAAATTTTCTAACTTATTTAAATCTTTTTCAGGAATGTCATGCAGCCTATTTAAGTGATTAAACATTCTAACCCCCACCTTTAATTGTTCATAATTTAGACATGATAGTATTACCTCTCGGGTTCTATCATAATCTGCTTTCATTTTTTCTTCACTCATCATTTTAATGCGGTTAACCAAAATTGTCTTCTCATCCACAATTCTTTATGTAATTGTACAAGAACATCTTTATTAATTTCTACAATTTTTTTTCTAAACTTTGTACCTTTAAGTTCTTTTTCTAAGATTTTTAAGACTTTATTTTCTAAATCACTACCAAAAACATCTTTAATTTCTTTTCTAATCATTGCGCCAATTTTGGCTTCATCTGTTTTAGTTAAAGATTCTGTAATGATTTGTTTAAGTCTTTTATTATCCATATACTATATAAATATTAACATTTCAATAAAAAAACTATATCAATATTAATAAAGTTATAATGGGTAATATTACTGACCCCGCTAAACCTAAAAATTTAAAAAACTTTTGTTTTCTAATCTCTTTTTTTTGTTGTTTAATAGTATCATCTTTTAAAGTAATTACACTATCCTTGTTATCAATAATAGTTTTTAAATTATTAACCACACTTTCACAATTAGTGTTTTGTAAATTTAACTTATCAATTATCTCATCTTTTAAAGTAATTTTACTCTGATAAAGACTATCCCTTTCTATATATACATTTAAAAGACTATCGGTGATTTCACATTCTAACAAGTCACTAAGGATAAACTTAGCATCTTCTAAATTCATCAATACCAGTGTATCTCCTTTATCATTAACGATTGTTTTAACCTCTCCTTTTGAGATATTCTGAGATATTGATGGTGACACTATTAGCGTCCATAATAATAACATTAGAATAAACTTCATTCTTTTTATTTTTTAATTTTTTTATTTGTGTGTCGGAATATTTTAATTTAACATTAACAACTTCAACATTCTCTTCTAAAACTATAATATCTTTTATAAGTTTTTCGTTTAGTAATGAAATACTATCGTTGTTACCCAACAACATTTCGTTCTGATGATTTAATAAATTAATCTCTTCTTCATATTTGTTAATATCTTTAGAAGGTCTTAATAAAATTGATAATACTAACGCAACACCTAAAACTAGGATAAAAATTATTTTTATGTCGATACCATTCTTAAACATTTTCAATCTCATCTTCTTCAGAAAAAGACTGACCCCCAAATTCTGGTGAGTTCACACTTACTGGTCCATCTTCAGCGTTTTCTTCATCTACAATTTCATTTTTATATTCTTCTGCGATTCTAGTAGCCCATTCATCCGACCAAGTTTCATAATATGCAACTAATTTCTGTATTTGAGTTTTTAATACTTCATCACTAAGTTGTATAAATGTACCAGTTATATATACACCCCTAGTGTCATCTAAAGAATAAAACCATTCTATTTTACTATCAGTAAATTCACCACTAAATTCAACATTTTGTGAATTAGGGTATAATTTAAAAGAGGTGAATTTAACTCTAGGTGAAACAGTGTTTCTGAATTTTTGTTGTTCTTCCGCATAATCCGCAGGTGACAAATCTTCTTTACCTCCGATAGGCTCAGATTGTTCACGTAACATTATTTTATTAACCTTATTTTTTTTACTAATTGATTCTCTAATCAATCCTAACATTCTCTTTGTATCATCATGTTGACCCATATCTCTATTTTTTATTTTCTATTTTATCTTTTATTTTTTTATATTCCCAAGCTGGACTTAAATCGGTACTTTCTTTATAATAATTACTTTTATAAACTATACCTTCAAAAAATTCAACACCATCTATATAAGTATTATGACCCACACAATTATTAGGTATATCATACTTATCACAAAGGTATTTTACTAACTCAACACAACTATCTAATTGTTTTAATGTGTATGGGTCCCAGTAATTAAACCCTCTCCATCTTTTTTCATATACCTTAACCTTTCTATTATAAATATTACCAACCCAATCAAAGTACGTATCATTTATCAAATCTTTATTTAACCAACCTTGATTCTCAATAGTTATCGATATAATTTTTTTATCCACAGATTTATTATTTGTGAAATCTGAGTAGTTGTTAGGTGTAAAGTGTTGATAAACTTTACCTTTTCTATCTATAGTAAACATAGATGTTTTTTTATATTCACCCATCTCCCTATTTAACCAACCTTTAATATGTTTATTGTTTTCTGAAAAACTATTCCCTAAAACAATTTGTCTTTTTTTAAACTCTATGGGGTAATAGTTATTCTCTGGTAAAGAATATGTTTCAATATCAATATCCATCAATCTATCCTTTGAATATTAGTTTTAGGTGGGGTTAGTGGTTGTTTAACTACTACATCTTGTATAATCACCTCTTCATCAATATCACCTTTTTGTGGTGTGACTAAAGTAACGTCAGGTTGTTCATCAAAGGACTTAGAGATTTCTTCATAAATATCATCTACCTCTGGTTGTTCAATTATTTCCTCACCATTTTCTAATGACACTATAAATTCATCTACCGTTCCATTACCTTCTTCCTCATAAGGATATTCTTCCAATCCATCATTTAACGTTATATCCAAATCAGAAAAATCATCTTCAATTATGTTGTACGTAAATGATAACGCTGTTGGTTCATCCTCACCCATTTCTACCTTACCTTTCTTAGATATTTCATTAGCTTTTTTGAATACTCTATTCAATTCCCTTTCAGAAACCATCTTTTCCACATATTTATTTCTACTATTAAAATATTCTTCTGTTTCTGGTTTTTCTTCAACCACTTCCTTATCGTATTTAACGAAGAAGTGTAGTGATGTTAATGAAATAATTGGTAGTAACCCACCTTCTAAATACGCTAAATACCTTTTTAATCCAACAGTATCTGTCAATTCTGTACCAAACGATTCCCATATCGGACCAGTTAACTCAACCCAAGTTTTAAATAATTTACCTGTCTCATCTATTTCATTAAAAGAGTAAAAAATGTTTCCTATCATCTGTATGAAAGTAACAAGACCAAACATAAACCACACACCACCACTTATTCGATTGGTTGCTGCAACCAATGCTGACATAGCACCAACTTCGATAGCAATAGAAAGATATATCGCCCAATTTAAGGGGTTAGCAATGTCATACCAAGTTACAACGTGAGAGATTGATATCCCAGCAACCAATAGTATTGGTATAAGAAACATAAACCTATTAGGGTTATTCTTTACCCAATTCCATATATTCATCATACTTCAAATCCAAAATTAAACACCATAACTCTAAGTTTAACACATTTTTCATTATCACATGGACATATTTTAATTTCTAATAATGTTAACTTCCCTAATCGGATAGTTACACTCCACTTATTTTTTTTATTTTCACCTTTCCAAGAATTGACCCAATTTACCATAATATTTTATTTTTGTAGTTCTTTAATATTATACTTTATTATTGGGTGTAACTCCATTAATTGTTGACCCCTATTTTGTTCTGAAACCCAACTATCATACTCAATATGGATATTTATTTTTTCCACTCTTATTAATTCAGGTATACTATCTATTCTTTGTTGTTTTTGAGTGATAATAGTTTCTAAACTATCTATGTGATTAATAGTGACAACACCATCTCTACCCAGATTTTTGATTTCAACTGATTTTTGACATGATCGGAAAAATAATATCACTAATAAACCACTTAGGACATATAATTTATATTTTTTAATCAGATTAATAAAGTTTTTCATATTTTTTTAATTTTAATATTTTTACTATGAAAGTATGTAATTTACTTATCATATAAATATAACTAAATTATAATATATTTTACTAAATAGTAAATAACAAAAAAAAAGGAGGGTTTTCAACCTCCTCAGTAACCAATTAAACGTGTCAATTTTTAAAAACCAACCATAGCAATATTATTTCTAATTTTTCTTATTGCAGATTCTTTTATTTGTCGTATTCTTTCCTTTGTTAACCCAAAATCTTCACCAATCATTTCTAATGTCATACATTCCCCTGTAATACCATAATAACAATTAATAATTTCAACCTCTCTTTCTGATAAATTACTCATTGCAATATTCAACCTTCGATTTTTAAAAAACTCTTCTTCTCCTTCAATAGTATCAGGACTATAGAATAATGTACTTTCAATTACATTTACTAATTCACCACCATCTTCATTAATGGGTGTATTTAATGAAGTACAAGATGGTACAATCACTTGTGTTATTTCACTATTTGTTGGTTTTCTATGATTATCCTTTTCAAAGGTATCTACCTCCTTTTTAATCTTACTTAGTTTATTTATCATATTCCCCGGTAATCTAACAGTCCTTGAATCATCATTCAACGATTGTATGATACATTGTTTAATCCACCATATCGCGTATGAAATAAACCTAAACCCTTTAGTATGATCAAACTTTTTAGCTGCAGTAATTAAACCGTAATTACCTTCCGAAATTAAATCAGCAATTGGTACACCTTGATTCTGGTACCTCTTAGCAATTTTAATGACAAATCTTAGGTTGGCACTCACCAACTCATTTAAAGCTCTTTCATCCCCTTTTTCAATTCTTTTGGCTAATACCACTTCCCTTTCTGCGGTTATTAGACTATTTTTTCTAACATCCTTCATATATATACCCATACCATCTTCTTTGTTGTTGATAAAACCCTTCGCCATATTGTCTATTTATTTATTTGTTTTTTATTTTGTCTCTTAATCTAGCAGCTTCTTCATAATCTTCAGAACTTAAAGCCTCTTCTAATAACTCTTCATCACTTTGTTCTTCTACGTCCTCCAAAAAATCATATTTAAAAGGGTTAAAATTCATTTCACCATTTTTCAACCCCTCCCTAATTTTCTTTAACGCTTCTTCCATTTTAATAAATGAAGTATTAGAGTTGTTAATTATTGACCCAAATAGTGCTTCTTGAAATTCTTTGTTCTCTATACTTGCAGAGAAATAACCTGGTGTCATTTCGAAAATAATAAACGACCTTTGATTCGATTTTAATATCTCCTCAATTTCCCCAATATGAAACCCGCTAGTAAATGTCGCGATTAATAACCCTTCACCACTAACAAAATTTATACTAGTTTCAGATATCTCCGTTAGGTCTTCTTTTATTTCATCTATTTTACCTAACCCAATGATACAATAGTTTTTTAAATAAGGTTTCTCCATAATTCTCTTTCCTAATAAATATTATCAAATACTATACTAAATCTTTATTTTGTTAAATATAGTAAAATTTATTTTATCTGCAATGAAGAAATGTCATTATTTTTTTCTACAGTGATAATTTTGTCAGCCCAATCTTGTATTATGGGGTTATGACTTATCAATAGAATAATTTCATACATTTTCTTAATTTTATCAAAAAATATTTTTACGTTGTCTAAATTATTGTTTGCAACCTTACCCAATACCTCGTCAAATACTATCACATTAGGTTTTGGTAGTGTCGATACTCTACCTAACACACACCTTAAAGCTAATGAGGCTAAAGTAGTCTCTAAACCAGACCCTGATTTAAGTTTTTTATTTATGTTATTTTTAATTATTAAAAATTCCACTTCATTTTTATTATTAATTTCTAATTGTACTTCAAAATCACAAACTTCATCTAATAATCTCGTTAATTCATAATTGATAATTGGGATAACCGATGATAACACCAACTTAGAAATACCATTTTTACCTATCATTCTATTGTAAACCTCAAATATTTTAAGCACTTCATCCTCCTTTAATATTTGTCCAATTAGATTTACATTATCTGATATTGTAGTTTCTTTTAGTGTTATATCGTTTTTCAAATTCTGAATATCAGTCCTTATTGTATCTCTATTGACGTTTAAAGTTTCTAATAGTTGGTTATATCCCAGTATTTTACTCTCTAATTTCCTATTTTCTTCGATGAAATCAATATTTCTTTCATAGTCCTTTAATAAAGATGTCTTCTCTCTATAGTCAACCCTCATTCTATCAATCTCAATCTCTGTTCTATCTTTAGACAAACTTAACCTATCAAATATATCAGAATTTTTCTTTTCTTCATTAGTGGTTTTTAATTTATCTTGTACACCTACTAATTTAGATTTAACTTTTTTAAGTTCTTTATTCTTTTCTTTAAGTGACTTTTCATTTTCTTTTATATCACCACTATTATCCACTTCTTCTAAAGACCTTTTACATGTTGGGCAATTTTCACCTTCTTTTAAATCATTTATTATTTTTTCAATAGACTTAATTTCAGACTCCTGATAACTTTCTAATAAAAGTACTTCTTTCTCAGTGTCTCTTAAAATTTCATGATCGTCTTCATCATAAGAAAATTTATTAATACCTTTTATTTCTTTTAATATTTTACTTAATTTTTCTTTTAATTCTACACCAGTGTTAGTTAAATCATCGATCTCTTTCTTAAGTGTATCTGGGTTAACTTTTTTAATTTCAGAATCAATAGAATATCTTTTCCCTAATAAATCATCCTTTTTATCTTTGGCTTCAGTAATTTTCTTCTCTACTTTTTTTAGTTCTTTCCCTTTAAATTTAATCTCTATTCTATTATCACTAACATTCTTAGAGTATTCTTCATTATCCAATTCAAGTTGTTTAGTGTTATAAACATTGGATTTCATCTTACTTTTAAAATCAGACATTAATGTTTTATTAATATCTTCCTTTTTTTCTATAACCTCTAACCCAATGAACTTCGTTAACATTCTACCCCTTTGTGTGGGTTTAGTCTCAATTAAATCCTCTAAGTTTTTAGCGGTTGCAACAATAGTTAACATAAAATCATCATACGACCCAATAGTTTCAGTAATTAATTTATCTGTTTCTCTTCTTTGTTCCCCTTCTAAATTTTCCCTAGAACCATCAGATAATATATGATAAAATTCTAATGCTGTAGATACTTTATACTCACCATTTTTAGATAATTTTCTATTTAATCTTCTCTCAATTATATATTCTTCACCGTCAATATCAATCTGTCCACCAACAACTACATTATCGTCATCAGAAAAAGTATTAAATATTTCAGAAGTAATATCAGTTTTTGTTGTCTTACCAAAGAATAAGAATAATAATGAATCAATAGTAAATATTGTTTTACCACCTTGATTCTCAGGTAATGAATTAACCACCGTTAACCCTAATAGGTTTTGATAGTCTACTTTATTACCATTACCAAAAGATAAAAAATTATCTAACCATAAATTCTTTATACACCATCTACGGTATCTTATATCTTCCTCTTCTCTGTTAATTAACACCTCTTCAACCTTTTCATCTAGTCTACATAACCTATCAAAGTTTACTGTTACATCATTTATTTTTAACCACTCAGCGAATAAACTTCTCTGATAAGCACTATCCATTATGTTATCAATCAACCCCTCACTTAAATCGATAACCTTACCAGCGTTATTTTTAATAATGGGGTTAAAATTTAACTTTATTGAGGTTTGGGGTATCCCATATTTTTCAGAAAAATATGTTTTTACCCTATTAGTAGTTTCTAATGTTCTATTTTCTGGGTAATCTTGCCAATCCACCCTTATTTGTGCGTTTTTAGGAATACTCAACACCTTTTGTGATTTCTCTAACACCTTTTCCATATTATTTTTTTAATATATTTGACCCAAACCAACCACCTTTTTTATTGTCATTGTAAATGTCATCGTCTTTTTTGTTTCCCTTTTGTGATGACTCTAATTTTTCTTTTAACTTTAATATCTCTTTTTCTAATTTAGTTATTTTATCTATTGATTTTGTACTATCCATACCGATTTCTTTTATTTTACTATTTAACACCTCAATTAAATTATCTTTTGTTTTATCTTCTACCTTTTTTTTTAATTCCATTATCTCATCATTTAGCATTATATTCTTATCTGATATTTTTTTCACTTCATCGTCATCGGTAATATAAACTTCCTTCTCAATAATCTTCTCTACGGTGACTTCTACAATCTTTTCAACAATCCTATCCACAGGTACCTCAACTATCTTCTCAACCTCTTTAATCTTACCAACACCGTCACCAAAAGGTGTGGCACCGAATTTTTCAACAGTAAAACCCTGCTGAGTCATTTTATTTGTAAATTCATCTACATTAGATATATCATTTAGTCTACAATATTCCCATATTTGGTCTTTTAATTTCTTATCTACTTTCATTAAGAATTTGTTAAATATTCTCTCTGAGTTTCTATATCCCCCAAAGAGTTTATTTTAAAAACATAATAACCATATTCACTATCTATATTGTGTTCGGTATAGTCTAAATGTTCCACATCCCATATTAAATAACCATGATCAGAAACTCTCTCCCCAAAATCTTGTTGTATTAAAGAACCGGAATATGTAATGTTAATACCATTATAAACAAAATTTTGTCTATGGTGGATATCACCCATAATAACAGCATCACACCCATCAAACTGTTCAAGTTCTACACTATCACCAAATTCAAATTCAAACCCAATAGATGTTATTGCACCATTAACTGGGGCGTGGAATAAACCAATATACTTTTTATCATTACCGTATAGTTTCCTAGCCGCATCAATATCAGGTTTTTTATTTTCTTCAAAGATAGAGTAAACACACCAAACGATGTTATCGTCTAAATAACATTGACTACCCTTGTAATAGGCAACTTCTTTACTATAAGTCCTTTTATCTAGTATAGGTGTTAACGAATCAATTCTATCTTTATTATTTTCTAATAAATCATGGTTACCAGCAATTAAAACTACTGGACATATGTTACTACATTCTTCTAAGAACCAAGAAACTAATACCGACAACTCATTGGATATTGTAATCTTTTGATGAACGATGTCACCAGCCATTACAATTCTCACTTCATTACGAGATAAATTATTATCATCGACATAATTTTTAACCTCTTGTATGAACTTTTGACAAACTTCTCTACACTCATCGTGTCTTTTATAAGTCCTAAAATGTAAGTCAGCGATATGGAATAGTTTTTTTATCATAGTATAAGTATAATGATTTTTTATTGGAAAAACAATACGTGTTACACCAATATACTATTATTAGTTTTTAACACTTCAAAGATGTTATCAACATGTTCACTATAATCTTTACATTTAATTATTTTATAGTTTTGGTTTTCTTCGTTAAACCACACTATATGTGACTCACCTAATTTAATGTTCGTATTATCCTCTATTATTTTTTTATAGACACCTAATTGTAATGAATATGTGTTAAATTCACAATCATCTAACATATATAAACAATCTTTCATTTTGTTACCATAATCATTCTTCATCCCTAATTTAGTATTGGTTTTCCAATCCCATATCTGATAACACTGATATCTCTCATTCCAAAATAATTGATCAACCATCCCACATAACATAAGGTCTCTATCACCTATCACTAACTCAGATTTAACTGGTATCAATTTCCCCTTCGCTACCGTATCATCATAGAAATTATGAAAGTGTTGTCTCATAACCTTATATGTCTCTTCTATCTCTTCAAACTTCAACCCCTCTGGACTTACCCTTGGTTCTGGCATAATCCTATTACTTAAGTAATTTTCAGCATAATCGTGAAGTGTTGACCCTTCATAAGTTGCATGATGGTTTTTATATTTCCATAACTTATCAATAGTTTCTTCTGTAACCCATTCTTCCGATGGTTTAGGTTTATCATAGTCTGGTCTACCATATGGGTCACCATCCGTTGGGTAGTAGTTTTGTTTATGGGCATATTTATCCGCCATACTCTGTGGTCGATAAACATGTCCTTGTTTTAAAGCCCACTTATCTGGTTTATCAACACCTTCTTCAAAATCAGTAGTAAATTTATGTATTAACCCTGTACAAGATATTGTTTTTTTCCCATCTATATAGTATATATGTGGTTCATCATAATATTTTATATGATTAAATACAGTCAATTCTTTAATTATATCCATTTTTAATATATTTATTAATAACAATAATACGCATTTTTTATTAGAAAAACAAATATGGGTAAGTCAATAATTAGATTAATTACAAATAACACACCGTTCAACCGATTTGAGATTGGGGTATTGGACTATATATATACAATCTTTGATGGTAAATTACCTCATAAAGGGTTAATGAAATTACTACATTCAAACTTTAAAGGTACTTTTGGTTTAACTGGGTCAGAAGTAATGTATTTTTATTCATTATATAAAGAAAATTATTTGGAGTCGGGTGACTTTAGTGGTATTGAGGAAGTTTTGGTACCAAAAATGTACGATTACAATGTAAATTACTTACAAGATGTGAGTGCTTGGAGGACTATAGAGCATAATGTAATCGCCGCAAATGAACAGTCCGCTATTGAAGCTATGGATTTTGATTTTGACAAAGAAGATGTAGAAGTTAGTAGGTATATTGGCGACCATACAGAAATTGGTAATTATCAAGATGTATTTGATACTGAAATTACTCAGAACCAACATGCCCCCATAAATGAAACGGTGAAAATAATAAAAAAAGTATTAAAGGAATATAAAAATGAAATTAAATAACATAAGAAGTCAAAGAAGTTTATTACAAACCTTTAAAATTCTGTACGATGAGTTTGATAGTAAATTTAGTATTACTCAAATCACTAATGATTCTATTGTTTTAGATGAAATTTCAACATTTCTAATGGAAGTTCTGAATATTGTGGATAATGATGATTGTGATTATATTATCGCATCATACGTTTTAAATTATGATAATGTAGATGGGGATTTTTCAATTTATGACGAACCAGATGAAGAAATTTTATCACCAAAAAGACACACATATAGTGCTGAAAGATCATATTATTCTTCAGTATATTTTGTAGAGAGTTTTGATAGTCACACATATTACTTACCATCGATGATGTTATGGGATATTCAAGAAGGTCACTTAAGTTCTGAAGATAGTGAACATTGTGATATTGAAGATATCACTGATACTTGGGACGAAGAAATAACTATAGATGAGAAAAATAGATAGGGTTTGAAAATTATAATTACTGAAAATCAATATAAAAAACTATCCGAAGACTTAGAATATTGGGGTGTTTCTGATGCAACAGAAGATAAATATGAAATGGGTGTTGAGTTGGATGAGGATGTTGATAGTATCCCTATATATAAAGAGGTTAACCCTAATAAAAAGATATATGATAAATTACGTAAAGGTTTTCCAACTACACCTAATTACGTTCTAAATGATTTTTTTAGAAATGTGGTAATGGATAAGGAAAGTTTAAAAACTATTAACACCACATATCATGGTGACCCAGTAGCTTTTTTACATAATTCTTCATATTGGAACAACTATTTGAATTCTGATTGGAGATTAGAGGTGATTGAAGTTAACCCTAATGATTTTGATAATGAGACTGTGAGGGCTTTTTTTGAAAGGGGGTTTGGTGATGTTAATTCATTTGACGTACCTGGAGATGAGGAACGAATGAAAACACAAATGTCTATGAGAAGAAGTGATGGTAATAATGAACCAGTTATCCTATTAAGGAACCCCAACGGTAAATATAAATTAAATGAAGGTTGGCACCGAACAATGTCTATACTTAAAATGGGTGATAATGGGGAAGATATAAAAAACTGGGATAAAGTTAAAATTAGGTCCTTTGTTGCACCTAACCCATATATTACGAAAAAGTAGATATTTTATTAGTGTTTATATCTCCGAACTTCACTTCTCACTTAGTTCATTATAACAACTTCTACAAAGTGGAACATATTTATCCCCTCCCCCCAAAACGACAACCCCACAATCTTTAGATGTGCGGTGAGTATAACGCGCTTTTTCTAAACAAAATGTACAAACTGAATTTAATTTTACAACCTCATCAGCCAAAGTCAATAATTCTGACATGGAACCAAAAGGTTCTGATTTATAATCCATATCCAACCCCGCTAAAATTAAAGATTTTCCATTGTCTACTATGATTTTACAAACATCTACAATTGATTTATCAAAAAATTGAACTTCATCTATTGCGACAACATCTGCGGTATGATATAAATCCAATATTTCTGTGGGGTTATTTACATTGATAGCGGCAGTTTCATCCTTGTCATGAGAAACAATTGACTCTTCCGAATATCGATCATCAATTTTTGGTTTAAATACCATGACTTTTTTTCCATCTAACTGATACTCACTTATTGCACTTATAAGACCTTTAGTCTTACCAGAAAACATTGGGCCGCAGATAATCTTTATTTTTGTATTTGTTACACTTATACCACCCGCGTTTCGTTCACTCACACCTATTAATATCCCCCACAATGTCTTACCATTAAATACCACATCATCATTATGTAGGTAACATTTAATGTAATATAAACACCATCTAATGGGTATTAAGGGGTACCAACGATACCCCCATACTTTAACTAACCAACCGCACTCTTTATATCTTTTCATATTATACACTTATTTTATCGAAATAAATCTCCACTATACTCCTCAACTTTCCATTTTGATTTGGTGTCTCCCTTTCTTTTATATATCCAATCATTTTCTCTCCAATCTCTATCACCACATCTCTTCAATAGCGTGAATAGTAATCTCATTGTTAGAATCTACTTTAAGTGTAATATACTTTTCAAGAAGTTCTTCTGTTTGTTTATCCCATACTTTATGGTAAACATATTCAACATCAACTTCATCAATACCACCTAACTTACAATATTTCTCTATGAATGATTGTGATGGCTGAGGAAATGGTATATCAAATATATTTACATCGTCTGGACCAAGTGGTGTGTAAAGTTTAGGATCAGTAGATGATATGATTTTTCTTACTACTAATGGACACTTTTCATCCCACTTGAATATACCATACTCACGTTCGTCAGAATAAACCCAATCACCTTCTTTAGTATCTTCATCTGTTGTGAAGTATAGGTGTTGAGGTACTGCTAGATTGTCAAGATGATGATAAGGATCTTCTCCATTTGTGAATAGATGTAGACACTCACCTCTTTTTATATATCCAAATGTGCTATTTGTATAATTTTCTGTTGGTAACATAACCACCCTACTTCTTTTTCTATTGCTTTCCATTTACTTTAATTTTGTGACCCCACCAAGATTCAAACCTGGGACTTTCTCCTTAGAAGGGAGATGCTCTATTCAACTGAGCTATGGGGCCTAATTACCTTTTTAATGTGTCAAAATATTCTATAACATACTTAGCATAAGTAGTTAATATTTCTGAACCTTTAAATATAAAGATTTCCTCTTTTCTACCAACCGCTAAATTATAAGATTCTTTAAATTTAGGTATATCACTAAAAGTTATACTATTCATATTATTTTTTTAAATTATCACACCTACATTGTTTACTTAATGAGTTTTCTAATGAACCCACTAATTCTGTTTTAATGTCTAATAAATCTTCTATTCGTCTATCTTTCTCCTTAATTAAGTTATTTAATCTTATAACCTCATTTTCTAATTCTTCTACTAATGTTTGTTTTTCCATAATTCAAATATACAAAAAAGATTTTATAAATCCAAATGTTTTACACTATTTTCTAAATATCTTTCAATATTTTCTTTACCAACTGGGTTAGCTGAATGAACATAGTAGTTTGGTACCTTTACATTATTAGATAAACAATATTCAACCAACCACTTAGCGCAATCATATCCAGTCTTTTCCTCTAATTTTTCATAATCAATATCACCTTCTTGATTTTCACTCAAATATGCATCATACGAAAGATCATGATCCAAAGAAACGTGTGTTGGTAAACCAAACTTATTAATTATATTAATGAATTGATGGTAATCTCTAGCAATAACCCAATCACTATCACTTTCATATAGTGGATTAACTGTTAGTTTAAATACATCATAAGGAATCCTTATATCGTCTAAAAATAATTTCATAAAACAAATATATAAAAAAAATTTAACTATAACAAACTTTCTTTTATCTTTTTCGCACTGTGTAAAACTGTTAACACACCTTTCTTACCTAATTTATTATAGATATCGGATATGTCATAACCTTCAGGTATATTAATTATTAATACTCTACCCATAAGTTTTGTAGAATTTAATCTTTTATATAATTTTATCGCATCTTCATACGCATCAGAATCTAATAGTATGATAACTTTACACTCAGCGTTTTTAACAACCTTACTAAATAAATTATCACTTATTACCTTCCCTAGTAATGGTAAACTGTTAGGGACTACGATATGGTCAAACACACCCTCAACCAAATATATGTTAGAATCCCAATTGACTAACCACTCATTAAAAATTATTTCACTCTTAGATACATCAGGGTTTTTATATTTAAGTTTAGTGTATTTTTCATAACTCCTACCAGAATAGTAATTTATATCACCATATATATCATATGATGGGAAAATCACTCTACCACCATATTCACCATAAGAACAATACCCTATATTATATTTTTCAATAATATCTAACCCAATGTTCCTCTTCTCTAAATAAGAAATGGCGGACTTATACCCCTTTTCATTTCTTACTATCGTCAATGGTATGAATTCATTGGGTAACCCATCTATAGTTTTATTTTCTATTTCTGGTTTATGATACTGTATTAAATCTGGTGTAACTAACTTATACTTTTTAAGTAAGTCTCTATTACCATAGGTTTTAATTAATTTATATATTGTACCATGAGTATCGTGTGTCTCAGAGCAAGACCAACATTTGAATACGTTAAAATTATAATTAACTTCTAGATTACCTTTACCATCTCCCGAACTTAAACCCTTAATTTCATAAGAACATACGGGACAATCAAAGGATATTTGAGATGTGTTGGTATTGTGTTTTTTAGTCTCACCTAAACAACTTTCTAATATTTCTAATACTAATTCAGACATTTGACTACAAATATAAGAATTATTATTTAAAAAACAAAGTTTATTTCCACTTTTCCTCTTTATTCATCTGACCCAACACACAAGCATATGCATCTGTCATGTCAAAGTTTTCTTTAGTTAGTTTTTGGTGGTTATTATATAACCACACTATTTGTGGTTCCCTTTCATTAACCTTTTCCCATATAACACTTTTCTTATCTATGTCATGAGAATGTCCACCGAATAAAACAGGTTTCTTCTTTGAGATTTCTTTTTCCGTATAAAGTTCACCCTTTTTATTTATTCTCCTTATATCCATTAATTCTGGAAATGCGAATTTCCTAGCATCATAAGAAGAAATAAATTCAGGGATTATATTTAACACCTCAAAAACTGATCTACATATCATACCATTAAACCTTAATAGTGTGGCTACAGTATTAACATTATTAGACCTAACTAAAGGTTCTTCTATGATAACTCTAGTGATACCAATGTCACTATATTTTTCTAAAAAATCAAATTGGAAAATTTGTGCCTTTTTTATTAACATCTCTATGTTACTTTCTGGTTTTGGTTTTACTATTGGTGTTATATGTGTCAACAACTGTAATTTACCACTATCCCCCAAATCTTCAAATAACGATATACCAATAGTCTTGGTAGATACGTCTAACCCTAAAATTCTACTCATTTTAAAAACTTTATACTTTTTTATATAATAATTTGTACGTCAAATATTACAAAATCATTTTTACATTTTACTATTTGTCTATCTGTCTTACCAATCGCTAAAACATTTCCACTAACATCTGTAATTGCAACCTCACTAATCCTTACATCATCATTCAATGTAAATGTTTCGTTTTGGGTGTTATAAAATTCCCCTCTAGGTGCAACACATACAATGTTCTGTACTAAATCATTTTGTATACTATCGACAACTGTATTATAAGTACTAGCACTATAATAGTAAAGACCTAATGAATTAGTTATTATATTAGTATCTGTATCACCACTGAAATTAGTTACTATGTTATTCACAATAGTTTGATCAGTAATAGCGTAAAAACCTTTATCTAAGTACACTACACCAGCAATTTTATCAACATTAATCCCTGTTGCCGGGACATCCTGCACATTAATCGTTTCTTTACTACCTAAACTAAAGGGTTTGAATGTATCATACCCAGTTGACCAACTTTTAGTTGTATCATTATTAGGTTTTTGTATATTGTCTGAAACTAAATAACTCACATTAATCTGTTTACCAAATAATGATTGTGGGTAACTACTTTTATCTTTAAATTGGGTATCTAATGTCGTATTAGGTATCGTAGCTTTAGGAAATGTACTATATAGTGTATATGTGGTTAACCCAGTAGGTGTACCACCAGTGGTATATCCACTATACACTGGTAAGTCTATTTTAATAGATTTACCATCTATCATTTCCCCATATTGATCATTACCAATTACACCTATTAAAACACTACTACTACCTAACCCACTAAATGGTGTGTCACTCCAACCCCCATTTGAAGAGGTTGTGTTGGTAAAAATATTAGTATTTACAGGGTTTATTGGGAGACTTAAACTTTTAAATAAGTTTGTATAATCTACACTAGTTGCACTTTTAACAATATTAACATATGTAATGTTACTACCACTTACGGTTGTTTCACCTACTAATCGTAAAGTTAATTCTAACGCAGATGAACCAGGTTCAACAGTTTTTTTAGTTGCTGGTGCAGTTGTTACGTATAATTTACTATTAATACCGACACCTTCTGAAATGTTATCATTTACGCTAGCGTTATACCCTAAGTCACCACTATTAACTGGTATTTTACCAGTAGTTAATACTACACTAGTGTTATAATTTGCATCAGAATCGCCTAAAACAAAGTGTGAAAAAATAGTATTATTATTTTGAATTAATTTTTCTCTCCCTAATAGAGTTAACCTAGCGGTTATTGTAATTGTAGTTGCACTATTTATAAATCCCATTTTTTTTTATTTAAAAGTCTATTGTTAATTCCAATGAAGCGGTAGTTGAGTCTGCAATCCTAATTGGTCTTGACATTTTACCCACTAAAACCAAATTTTGATTGTTGTCTAATATACCTATTTCACTAATATATCTATCGTCACCATAATCAAATGTAGGGTTACTACTACTTGATATTGTTGCACCATTTACATTAATATTAAATAATGTTTTATAGATAGTTGCACCAATATAAGTCTTTAAGTTACCATAAAATAATCTTTCATCTCCGAATGTCATCTTACCATAGTTAGAAGCTGAAGACATATCTAACTCATTCCCTAAATTAAATGTAGTTGCAGATGCCCCACTATATAACCCACCTGTTAAAATAAACCCAGTAGTATTAGAATTTTGATTTTCCAATAGGGTTGGGTTAATGGTTTCACCTGTCACATCAGTAATATTAGTAGAAGTAAAATCTATCACCCTCCATTTAGATGGGTCAGGTCTACTAACTAAATTTTTATTTACAACTTGTGCTAACAATTTAAAATTATCAGCATAAAACCCATAACCATCATAAGAAGCAGATTCTCTTTTTCTCATATAAGGTAATTGTCCTATATTATTCATACTAAATTGAACATCCTTATCGGAATTAGTTGTGTTATCTAACACCGTATACCTTTGATTGGGTAGTGTTGGTGTAGTAACCGTAGTAGTTCCTGTTGCACCTGTTCCTGTATTAGATAACCAATATGTCATATATAAACTTTCTCCAGCCTTTAAAACACCAGTACAATTGCCTGATAAAGAATTAACCAATTCACCAGTTAAATCAGGTAAAGTGTAGTTTCTGTTAGATTTGTAAGACATTGCAGCCAATAACTCTTCATTATCAATAACAACCATTTTTAATTGTGGGAATACTTTTCCAACGGATAATGGTTGGGTCGGTGATACAGACATCCCACTAAACTCTATTAAGTCATAATATTCAATATCATTATTAGTAGCAATAGTTTTTAAAACTGTATCAGACACAAATCTCATACCTAATGTAGTACCACTACCAGTACCTTCATTTCTTCTATGCCACATAACAGGTATATCTAAATTCAATAATTTTCCAGATTCCTCATCTATGTAGAATTGTTCACCATAAAAATTAGAAATACAACTATTAGTGTAGTGTACAATACATATACCTTTTTGGAAGGGATCCATATAACTAATAGAATCCAGTTTGGTTCCTGTTGTAGAAACTGTTAATGTATCATTATACCCTAAATATTGTTTAGTACCACTAAATTGTTCCGAACCAAATAAATTGTGTTCATGATAGTTGATAGGTGAGTCAACATATTGTCCAGCTAGATTCTCAACCCAAGTGTTATTCATATTCCATACTGGGATGTTTTCAACACATATGTCACAACTACTATCAAATGATAAGGTACCCGTATTCCAATATGCGGTTAATGAACTTAACCCATAATAATCATCCTCTGGGTCATCTCCACCAGGTATAGTATAATAAGTTATGATTGTACCAGAATATGCATTTAGTGTAGGTAATACCCTATCCACTTTAATTGTTGTCCCACTAATTTCTGTTATATTATAAAAACTATTAATGGTAGCAGCTGTCATACTATCCCCCGAAATATTTCCTAATGTGGGGTTAGAGAACTTAAAGACTATGTAATCATTCACACTTGTAGCAGTAAGTGCAGTACTCAATGTTAATTGACCCTGAGTATAAGGTGTCATATCAACCGTACCATCAAAATTAACTAAATCAATAGTTCCACTTTCTTTTATAAACTGAGTTGTTGTTACCGCAGATAATCCCACATCAACAGACGATCCAGAGAAAAATCCTCTATCCGCTGCCTCATTACTAACCAACCCTTTTATTAGTTGTATATCACTTTGTTGGTTTAATGGGAAAATAAATTGATTACTTTGATCCAATAAAAATGTAGAGAAAAATGGATTTTCATCTTTAGGTCTCAATACCTTTGAAAAAATGTTTTTTACTATATTTCCATCCGCTTCAGGAAACCAAAATTCACCTGTCGATGCACCTACACTTGGCACAAATTGTGACCAACCCTTAACATAATTATAATCAACCTCTGAATCGCCGATCATATAATTACTGAACGTTAATTGTCCTTTAGCTAACTGTTCTCTACCTATGTCAGTTAATTTAACCCTTACTAATGCCGTACTTTGTTTATTTATGTAGCTCATTACTTTCTTACTATTTAATTATAAATATACAGAATAATATTATTATTAATATGTTATACCTGAATTCGTTAGAATTTCGATAGGTGTGGTATCACTATAACTCACACTATATATTATTTCACCTATTATTGGGGTATAAAATTTTTCATTTTTAACTCTATATATAAATTTATCACCTGCTCTCGCATTTGTCAATGTTATTATCTTACTATATGTTTTTTGTCCAATAATGTAACTCACCTCTTCACTGTATATTATATTAGTAAATGATGTATCATTGACATCTGTCACTTCAATTGTAAACTTACCATCATTGTTTGTGGGGTTAGTAACAATTGACCAACTTATTAATGGACTATTAGTGGAAATCCCACCAATTATGGCGTTAGATGGTGTATAAAATGCTTCAATTATGTCACCATTATTTAAATTATTTTCTAAAATAATTCTTCTAAGATTACTAAACGATTGTGTATACTCTACATTAGGTGATAATATTGCCCCATTAATACTTAATACCACATTACTAGAAGGGTTATTTATTAGATAAAATTCATATTTACTATGAGTCGTATTATAATATACCCTGTCAGTTTCTAATTGTGTTCCTGTACCACCACTACTTATTATTGTTGAAACGGTGTAAAGGTCAGCAAATAAGTCATTTGAATTTCCGTTATCAACATATGCGTATGTTAAAACTTGATTATCTAACGGTGTAAATAATAACCTTATAAATGGTGTAGGTGTCCCAGAAAAAGTACCAGTAACTGCACTATATTCTATGTTTTTAGCTAAAACTGCTCCATTATAACTCACAATTGGGTCCGATAAACCTTGTATACTGTAGTCCGTTTTTCCTGATTCAGTAAATTGTGTGGAGACTACTAAATTATTAATCCCACCGATGTTAGGTGCAACAGAACTATTAAATTGTGGTATACTAGCTTCAAACATATTTATAAAATACCAGTCAGTTTCGGGAACGTACAACCCATATAACTTACCTCTCTTATAAGTACTTAAGGTACTCAGTCTAGTGTTTTGTTGTTTAGCAATTAAAGTATTTACATTATAATCCCAATATGACTTAATCAGAAATTCACCTTCTCCAATACTATCAATATTTAACGTAATGGTGTTCCCAGTATTTCCACTTAAGTTTTCATATGGTATTGTAAATGTCTGTAAAGCTGATGTAGTGAATTTTTCAGTACCTTGATCATACTTATAAACTTCACCATAATATGATAACTTTTTAGGGGTTACCACACCATTAACATTGTTAACCAATATATTAAAGTTAAAACCTATTCTATTTAATGGTGTAATATATACATACCTATCACAAGATATTGCTTTATCGGTGATTATGTTTGGTAGTCCCCAGTTAGAAGTAGTACCCGTAACCGTAGTACTACTTAAGTTAAACGCGTTTTCTTGAAAATTACATTGTACCCCCAAACCATTTGGTCTGTGGATAGTGTGTAAATAATTCTTACCTAAATCTGCAACGTAAACTTTTTCATCTGCACCCATTTGTAGTGCACCTAAACTACTTCCACTAATATTTCCTACTTCAATTTCATTGTTTAAAATCTCTGTAGCTGCAGTATATGATAAATCATATTGATAAATTTTTTCACCAGCTCCTTCAGAAACATAAAATTTAGATGAATCTGAAGAAAATTCTAAACCATAGGGTCCCACATCAAAAGTTTTACCTGTGATGGAAACAAAATTACTTAAAGTACCATCGGAAGCTTCAAAATCAAAAATATCTATGATGTCTTCATCATATAAGACAGAAATTAATTTTGTACAATCTGGTGATGTTTTCATATAACCTCTAGCAGTGTTATGTGTACTACCAATATTTGTTATAATTGGTCCTGATAAACCTACTGACGACACTTTATATGAATAAAAAGAAGTATCCCCACTAGTGTGTGTGATCACCCAGTAGGCATCTTCTGTACTATGACTACAAGCTGTTACTTTTTCTGTTAATGGTAAATTGATTAATCTATTATTTTTAGTTTCAACTTGACCAAACCCACCTTGTAATCTCATATTAACTATAGAATACTCAAACCCATTAGGGGAACCATTATAATCAGTAGTGAATATATAGTAGTTATTATTATTTCCTGGTTGTGGTATGATAATAGAAGATTGGGTAGATGTACCTGAACTTACCAACCCACTCCCATTGGACATAACAGTGTTACCACTTGTATATACTGTCTCACCATTAGTATAAAATATCAATTTACCTTCTTTGTTCGATATTGACGATACACCTTCTTGTGACACCATAGAACCACTCAATGGCGTAGGTGTACCACCACTCTGTATTGGGTCAAATGTTAACCCAGCATTCTCACCGAAGAACCAATTATAATTTAATCTATCATAAGTGTACCCAGTGTATGTAACTGGACCACATAATGTATCTGCAGATGATGTTGGGATTTTCCTAGTACCTGTAATAGTAACTTGAGGGAAATCAAAGCTATCAAAATCCGATCTTTCAACATGTGGATATAATTCTTCATTACTTATAGGTTCCCACCCATAATTTTTACTTTCATTTCTGCTGGATAGGAATTGATATTTTTTACCGTTGTCAATATAAAGTATCTGATTATTTGCTGTTATAGTTGGGGATAAGATACCACACTTATCAACAGACGATGTGATTGTTGAGGTGAAAGGGTAAGAACAAGTAGTTACTAAAGATGTTACCACTGGTAGTGATGAAGAACAAAACGACACTGATCCTGACCCACTAAGATTAAGATTAGAACTAATAGTATTACCATACTCATCTTCATAAGTAAAATACACTATACAGTCATCAACTCCACTACCACACACTGTACCATTATTTACGATAGTGTAAACCGTTGTTTGTAGAACCCCATCCTCACTTTTATCACCTTTAAAAATTAATGGTATTAATTGTTCACTTTGTCTATTTCTAAATATAGATTGTCCACTTTTAGGTGGTGGTGAGTAGGTAAATATAGTTTCAATTTTAGATAAATCTATAGGTAAAAACCACGATCTTTTTGTCTCCAAAAATGGGGATAATGAACTAGCTTGATACCTCATGTTTGTCACTACATTAGTTTCAATTGGCGCATCAACTGGTTCTATTAATTTTGCGTTTAACGATGATGTTTTTATTTTAGCCCTTAATATTGTCATTTCTTATAAATATGTTAAATACAATTATGTATTAATTCTGTGTTATAAAATGGTCCATCTGGATACCAATCAGAGTCACCTAAAATTATAACATTACCCTCGAACTCATTCGTATCGTAAATTTGAGTTATAAATGCTGTACTCTCTTCTTTAGTTTTTAACATATAAGACTTTCTTATACATTTACTTAAATTACTTCTTACATTAGCAATGAATGTCCTTTGTCTTTCATAGTTGGTAGTACCAGGTGTGAAATTAGATAAAGTATTTTGTGCATTCACCAAAGACTCTGTTAAACCACTACAAGATGAGAATTTAGAATAATAATCTTGTTGTTGTACTATGTAATCATTTTGTTGTTGTTCTAAAAGAATTAATAAGTTAGATAAATTTGTTTGTTGTGAGATTAAAATCACATTTGTACCACTGATTTGTATATTTAAACTATCTTTATTAATTTCTAAATTATCAGTATCAATATCTTGTAAATTTAATGAACATAATTGTTTATTTAATTGTTTTAATTGTTTTTGTGTTGACGATACTAAAACTTTAGTAGTTAATATATTATTTTTAGTTTCTTTTATTTCTACATTTGTAGGGTATAACGGTATTTGTTCTAAAACCGCATATACTTCTTGTGAACCAATACTAAAATCGGTTTTACCACTAACACTACAATGTCCACCACAAAGTACATTTAAATTATATTTTTTATATTCGTATTTGTTTTGATCAAAAATTGTGTTTCTATAGATTTTACCAGAATTATCACAACCTTCCCATATTGTTGTCGCTGGGACAACTTGTTCCAATAAATCTAACCAATAGTCACCTATTTTATCCATAAATTCAAATAGATTATTGTAGGTAAGTTTACCAGTGAACTCTTCACCACAGTTATTGGCGGTTAAATATAGTTGGTAGAATAATCTTAATAGTGGATAATCACTTATAGTTTGTCTACTCTTAGCATCGATAAGATTACTTAACACCATAGTGTCAAAATTATCTTTAATGTTAATTTCTGAAGGTAGTGAATCTAAAAAGGATATTGGATTAACACATACCCCCACAGTCGTACCAGTTGTTATACCAGATAAACAATCTTCCCTACTTATAACTTTTTTAGTTCCATAATATTCACAATCACCCTTACAACTGTTAATTTCTTTCCAATTGCACGAACTCGTTGTAGTGTCCCATACATATTTTTTACCAATTCCTAACCCTAACGTACCTTCATCATTTATTAAACCATTTAAAGTTGTACAACATTCTAATGTTATACCAGTTGTTTGGTTAAATGTTTGAGCCGTTATACCACTTAAAACTTCAGTTAATACACCTCCACTATATGGTGTAGTACCACTATAAAGGTAACTCTCATAAAAAGATATAGTACCATCATTATTTTCAGTAATTAAACCGAATAAGTTATCTAAATTGCTGTTATTATTGATTACTATAGTATCACTTCCACAATTATTTTTTTGTATATAAAATTTAGATAGACTTCCACCCTTCTTTAATAAGTCATAATAACTAGCGTTTAATGAATTGTTATAGTCAGCGGTTAATGTATAGTAATCATTTTTCAACTCTAACACTTGATTAGTTAATATTGTAGTATATGTATCACAACTAAATGATATACCAACAGTGGATGCTGAAACATCTAAGGTGTAGTCATCTAACGTTGTAGAACTATATACTTGACCACTAAATACAATAGTTTCACCAGAAGTACAACTAGTAGGACATTCGTCACAATCTATGTTTTTCCAAAAGTTGTAAACATCACATTCTATTGATTTAGCTGGGTCAATACTAAAAGAAGTATTTTTTACGTTTATTATTAAATCTGAATGGTGAACATCATAATTAGTGTACCTATATTCTAAATTTGTCCACAATCTTTCTTCAGGTGTAGTTAATTTGGTTATAGTGGTATTATTTGATGAATCTACGTTACATTCACCATCAGGGTAAATAGTGTTTGTTACAACACCTTTATCCGTATATACCCAAGACTTCTTATTATCAATAATACAACTTAATTGTGGTACTAAACAATCATTTAATGTGATTAGTCGATTTGTTTTACAATCAGTAACATTAACTCGGATATTATCAACTAGTAAACAAACAGAACATTCATAATTTTCAATCTCTATTGAAAAGAAAAATTCTTTATTAGGGTATAACCTCCTTAAATCATCACACACACATTCTGGTATAGTATAGTTAAGTGTTTGCCAATTAGGTTCGAACATATCGGGTGAAAAATCAACATTTTGTGAAGCCAATGCGTCAAATATCGAATCTTCAATAGTTGCAATATTTATTTCACTACCTGATAATATTACACCACTATACTGTTGCGTTGGGTCCCAGGCCCAAATAGGGTTAATGGATTGTGTATATGGTAAATATGTTAAATCTGTATCGATATTAGTATTAGTATCTATACTATTATTGTTTACAAATAATTTAAAATTAATTTTTAAATCATCCAGATATTTCAAATAATTTTGTTGTTCAATAACTAAGAAATTTTCATAGTTTTGGTTTAGGGTGTTTAACCACACACTATAACATTTTTCAGTAGAAGTCTCAATATCACTTAATACTGATTCTATTTGAGTCAATGTATTATTTAATTCGTTAAATATTTCTAAAGTACAACAATCTACATCACCATTAGGTGATATAAATCCTTTAGGGTAACAACCGTAATCTGTCCACTCAACGTCAAAACCTAACACTGATTTAGTACAACACTCTACACCTAATGGGGTACCATTAAATGTTATTTGACCTATAGGGTTGGCGGATTGTCCGAAACCTATGTTACCCGGTGTTGGACAACAATCTACATCACCATTAGGTGGTACATCACCATTAGGTGGTACATCACCATTAGGTGATATAAATCCTTTAGGGTAACAACCGTTACCTACCCACTCAACGTTAAAACCTAATACCGATTTAGTGCAACAGTCTATACC
>Ga0209284_10000226_pt1 | contig 90145 bp, 85 predicted proteins | sample FRY03_FD_187211 | JGI IMG/M metagenome (GOLD analysis project Ga0209284, IMG submission 187211) | Freshwater microbial communities from Lake Fryxell liftoff mats and glacier meltwater in Antarctica - FRY-03 (SPAdes) (version 2) | ecosystem: Environmental > Aquatic > Freshwater > Ice > Glacier... | reverse complement strand
ATTATATAAGAATTTCTTCTTCAATTACTTTTTCAAAAAATTCGGATAAAACTTTTATTTGATTTTCCTCAGGAACATATTCCTGTTTCAAGCAAGTTTGTTCATCCACTAGTTGTTGCAAAGATGCATCTAAATTTTCACTTGCGATATTTATACCATCGGCATATTTCATCATCACACGTGAAATATTAAGGAAACTTGTATCCTTTAACTCCTCTAGAACTTCTTCTGGGAAGCCATCAAATTTAAGCTTATCCGAGAAATTAGGGTCCCAATTTCTGTTAAAGCTGTCGTTATATACACTATAAATTACCTTCGTATTCGCAAAATGCGGATCCTTATTGTACAATTGTTTTACATATAGAGACATTAATCCAGACATCCATCCATGACAATGAATAACATCTGGTTGCCAACCTAATTTTTTTACAGTTTCAAGAACTCCTCTACAAAAGAACATTGACCTTTCGTCGTTATCCTCATGAAATTCGTCGTTATCATTAGTAACGGTGTTTTTCCGCTTGAAGTATTCATCGTTATCAATAAAATAAACTTGCATCCTCGCTGCGGAGACACTTGCCACTTTTATAATCAGCGGATGATCTGTATCGTTGATAATTAAATTCATTCCAGATAAACGTATAACCTCATGCAATTGATGACGTCTTTCATTGATGCTGCCAAAACGCGGGGTGAAAACCCTGATTTCTTTGCCCCCTTCTTGCGTACCTTGCGGCAAACGTCTTGAGGTGTTTGCAATTTCAGATTTAGGAGAAAATGGGGATATTTCCTGCGTTACAAATAGGATTCTTTTTTTATCCATGAAGATTTTAGATTGACATTTAGATTACAAAAATATAAAAAAAATATCGGTTAATCAACCAAAACTTATAGTTTTGTTCGCTTACTTTAACGTGAATGCTTATAAATGAGGCAACTAACGAATATTGATGAAATCCAAGCATACGTTTCGGACAAACGAAATGGGGGATGTTCTATAGGTTTTGTACCAACAATGGGGGCTTTACATCAAGGACATTTGTCTCTAGTTGATGAAAGTTGTGCAAAAAATGCAATTACAATCGTAAGTATTTTTGTCAACCCGACTCAATTCAATAACCCGACTGATTTAGAAAAATACCCCAGAACTATTGAGGCGGATATCCAACTTTTATCTCAAACCGGGTGTGATGCTGTTTTTATTCCAGAAGTAGAAACCATCTATTCTCAAGATTTTAAAGCTGAAAAAGTTGACTTAGGTCTTTTAGATAAAACCATGGAAGGATTTTATAGACCGGGGCATTTTGAAGGAGTTGTAACTGTGGTTCAACGTTTTTTTTCAATTATAAAACCTGACTGTGCTTATTTCGGGCGAAAAGATTTCCAACAAGTGGCGGTCATCCGTAAAATGGTTGAGTGGCTTGATTTGAATGTGAAAATATTCGAAGGCCCAACCACACGAGAAAAAAGTGGGCTTGCTATGAGCAGTAGAAATCTGCTTTTGAAGCAAAAAGAAAAGGATGAAGCCTGTATAATTTTTAAGCTACTATCAATTATGGTTGATGATGCCGTAAATTTCACCCCAACTGAGGTTAAAAATAAGGCCATTGAATCTTTCAAAAAAACGACGCTCACTTTAGAATATTTAGAAATCGTTCACCCGAGAACTTTTGAATACTTAGAAACAGGTTGGGTTGAAGGAGCAACTGTTTGTTTAGTAGCCTATTGTGGAAATGTAAGACTCATCGACAATATGGAAATTATCCCCTTTTCAAATTAAGCTATTTCTTTGTCTCTTACTAATTTCCATTACCTTTGTCGCGCAAAAAATAAATCATGCTCATAGAAGTAGTAAAATCAAAAATTCACAGAGTTAAGGTGACTCAGGCAGAATTAAATTATGTTGGAAGCGTAACTATTGACCGAGTGTTAATGGACGCTGCGAATCTTCTCGAAGGAGAAAAAGTTCAAATCGTGAATATAAATAACGGTGAACGAATAGAGACATATGTAATTGCAGGAGACGCAAACAGCGGAACTATTTGTTTAAATGGTCCTGCAGCTAGAAAAGTACAGATGGGCGATCTACTTATTATTATTGGATATGGCTTATTAGATTTTGAGGAAGCTCGAACCTTCAAACCTTCATTAGTTTTCCCAAATGAACACACAAATTTGTTAGATTAAATGAAAAGATACCTCCTTTTATTTTTGAAAACTATTTTCCCTTTAGCACTTGGTGTTTATTTAATAGGATATTTTTTCAAAAGTATGTCGGAGGAAAGTATCCAACAGTTTTACAAAGCAATCAAAGAAGCCAATTATTTATGGGTTTTCATTTCTTTATTTCTTGGATGGATTGCCCTTATTTCTAGAGCACAACGTTGGAAATATGTTTTAGAACCACTTGGATACAAGACACCTCTGAAAAATAGATACCACGCTATCACGATAGGTTATTTAATTAACCTTACCATACCGCGTGCAGGTGAAGCTTCGAGAGCAGCCATGCTTTATCGATCCAACAAAGTCCCTTTCGCTAAATCGTTTGGGACGATAGTTGCCGAAAGAGCAATTGATTTTGCTATGCTGGTTTCAATTGCTTTACTTACCGCTTATTGGGGAGGAAGTGACTTTGACAAAATTTGGGGGGAAATGATTCTAAAATTTGGAGGAAAACCTTCAACGTCAAGTGCTTTCTCATTCAAAAACGTACTATTTGGATCTGTTGGTTTAATCACAATATTTGTTGGATACTTCTATTTCACAAGAGTTGGCTTTAGAGAAAAATTAAATGGATTTGCAAACGGATTAGCCGGAGGTGTAACTTCAATTTTTAAATCTAAAAGTCCCGGTGGATATCTTTTTCACACCTTGGTTATTTGGACTTGTTACATTCTAATGTTTGCCGTTCCTTTCTTCGCTTTAGAGGCTACCTCAACTATTCCTGCTAAAGGAATTTTAATAGGGTTTATTGCAGGTTCAATTGGTATAACTTTCACAAACGGAGGAATTGGTGTTTATCCCTTACTTGTGGGATTAGTCATTTCCTTTTACTTAAAAAATGACAATCCCGCAGATGCTGAAGGAATTGGAAACGCTTTGGGAATGTTGATGTGGGTATCACAAACAATTATGATGATTGTTTTGGGTTTACTATCTTTACTTCTACTCCCGAAAAATTACAATAAGTCCAATGAAGAAACTAGCTCAAGTACAAAGTAAAATAGTTTCATTAAAAGAAGCCGAAAAGCTTATTTCACAATGGAAAAAAGAGAATCAATCGGTTGTTTTTACCAACGGATGCTTCGACATTCTTCATAAAGGTCATGTTACTTACTTGGCAAAGGCAGCCGATTTAGGTGATAAATTAATTGTAGCTTTAAATACAGATGCATCTGTAAAAGCACAGAATAAAAGTCCAGAAAGACCAATTAATCCGGAAGATGCGCGGTTATTGGTTTTAGCTTCATTAGAATTTGTTGATTTAGTCATACTGTTTTCCGATGAAACGCCAATAAACGAGATAATGCTTTTAAAACCATCCATCTTAGTGAAAGGTGCAGATTATGACCCCAATCAATTGGACGAAAACAACAAAAAATATATCATAGGGTCAAAAGAGGTCAAAAAAGATGGGGGTCTAGTTACAGTTATTGATTTAGTCGATGGATTTTCTACTACTTCCATTCTTAATAAAGGAAAATAAAAAAGGAGGATATAGCCTCTTTCAATCAAAATATCGATTAATCTCTTTTTTGATTTTTTGGTTTACTGATTTTGGTTGAGCTGAGAGATTTATCAGAAAATTATTCTTCTTTAGATAAAAAATTTTTAGTTAGCCGAATTCAGGATATAACTTCGAAATACTTTCTTCATTTGCATCGCACACTCCACGGTCAGTAATAATCTTCGTTATGAGCCTTGCAGGTGTCACATCAAATCCATAATTAGCTGCTTTTGTTGTTTCTGGACAAATTAGAACAGATTCAATTTTCCCAGAACTTGATTTACCTATCATATATCTAACCTCATCCTGATTTCTTTCTTCAATAGGAATTTCTTTTAGGCCATCACTAATGGTCATATCTAAGGTTGTGGAGGGAAGCGCAACATAAAAAGGAACATTATTGTCGTTTGCAGCAAGAGCTTTCAAATAAGTGCCAATTTTATTCGCTACATCACCCTTTCGAGTCGTTCGATCCGTGCCCACAATAACCATATCAACCATCCCATGTTGCATTAAATGTCCACCTGTATTGTCAACAATTAGTGTGTGGTCGACCCCATGCTTCGTAAGTTCATAACAGGTTAAATTAGAACCTTGATTTCTTGGACGCGTTTCATCTACCCAAACGTGAACAGCTATTCCTTTATTGACTGCCTGATAAATCGGAGAGGTGACAGTTCCCCATTCAACACAACCTAACATGCCTGCATTACAGTGCGTTAGAATATTTACCGGTTTCCCATTTTTTCTTTTTGATAGCTCTTCAATAATAGGCAGACCATGCACACCAATCATTCTGCAGGTTTCAATATCGTCCTCAACAATTTGTTTCGCAGTTTCCCATGCAGTTTTAAGAAAATCATCTGTATTATCTAACGCCTCTCGCATACGATCCAGCGCCCAGAACAAATTCACGGCAGTTGGTCTTGATGCTCGCAAATCTGAAAATGCTTTATCCAAGAAAGAAGGCGCTAATTCCTCTTCAATCATTTCTCGAACAGCCAAATAAATCCCGAATGCCGCGGTTGCTCCAATTAAAGGCGCTCCTCTTACCGTCATTTCTTTTATTGCATCTTCTGCGTCGTCATACGTTTCTAATTTAACTACTACAAATTCATGTGGGAGTTTTCTTTGGTCAATTACTTCAACAAATTGATCGTCAGTTGTCCAAATGGTTCTAAAATTGCTCATATTTCTTCAAATGTTATCTCATCAAAACTCGTTACTGAATTATACCAACTCTTCTCTGTTCCTGGTCTTACCAATTGACATGTTTCCATACCAATTTCTTGTGCCGCCTCTAACTCTTCAGAAATGTCAGACAAAAATAAAATTGATTTTGGTTCTAATTTCAATCTTTCAGAAATTTTCAAGTAGGTATCTTTTTCTCTTTTGACACCTGTAGTTGTGTCAAAGTAATTTTCAAAATAGCTCGTCAAATCTCCTGCTAAGCTAAAACCAAAAAGCAACTTTTGTGCTTCAACAGAACCGGATGAAAAAACACCCATTTTAATATTTTTAGATTCCCAGTCCTTCAAACTTTTTTCAACATCTGGATATACGTGTCCTTTTATTGCTCCGGATTCGTAACCCTCTTTCCAAATGATACCTTGAACTGTTTTAAGAGGTGTTATTTTTTTATCCTCTTCACACCATCTCTTTAGGGTAGCGATTATTTCAGTAGTGCTTTTTAGCCGGTTGTTCTCAAGCTTATTCGCTAAATGCACAGTTGCTTTGAAGGCTTCTTGAACTTGCACATTGGAAGTAAAGGATTCGAGTTGGGTTATATTCTTTAAAAAATACGGGAATAATTCTTCGTAAACGAATTTCACCGAAGTCGTTGTGCCTTCAATATCCGTTAAAATATATTTTACATTTTTAAATTTCATTGTTACAAAAATAAGCAAACCTGAAAACACCATTAATACCTTTGGGTTTATTTGTAAAAATGGCTGGAAAAGTCAAAACCAGGTTTCATTTAATAGAATTCACCTTGGTAACACGTATTGATTTTAAAATAAGAATTATCTCTTTTAAAAGCTCCATTACAGGTAGCGCTTTTCTATTTCAGAAGAAGTGTAATGTGGAACCCAACCACTCATATCAATAAAAATGCGAATTGCCTTTACGAAAGGATTTATATCCCCAGCATCAAACCAATGTTTTGTTCCGGCAGCCACAGAAATCAAATCTCCTTTTTGACAAAGTACATTGAAAATGTCTTCGCCGTCTAGGTTAAACCAAAACTTGCCTTCACCATCAACGAAAAAGCGAATTTCATCCTCCGTATGTATGTGTTCAGCAAGAAATTTATTTCGGATAGCTTCATAATTATCCGTTAAGGAATTAATTGAAATAACATCTGCCGTTTGATATCCGCCATTTTTCATGAAAGGCTCTAAATCCTTGCTATACGCTTTTAATATATCTTCTTGAGTAGCGGTATCTTCAAATTTAACATCGCATTCCCATTGATCAAAAAATATACCTCTTTTGTTCAAATAATTCGCAATTACGCGAGCGTCTCTAATCGATTCTCCTTTGTCAGGAATATTTAAGATAGCCATACCTATTTATTTTCTAAATTTCTTTTCCATTCCAATTCGCATAAATAATCCAGCGTTTCAAGATGTCTTTTCGCTTCAAACAACGTTTTTCCCCAAGCATAAGTTCCATGACCCTTAATTATAAAACAATGATGCTTAAATAGAGAGGCCTTTGAATTCATCCATGTTGAAAATTCATCCATGTCTTGGCTATTTTCTAAAATAGGAATACTTACCTCATCCAGGTGACTGGTTTGACCGGTAAAGCCTTTTTGCACTTCATATCCGCGGAAAATTATTTCATTTTCTTGCTTTAGTGACCACAAAACTGGATACACAGAATGGCTATGAAGAATGACTTGAGTTGTTGGGAAAAGATTGTAAAGTGTACAATGGATTAATGTTTCTGCAGATGGTCTTTGTTGAAAAAACAATGGGAGAGGCGTTCCTTTTCTATCAACTTCGATGAAGTCTGCTTTCGTAAAATAGGCTTTGTCGACACCTGATCGTGAAACTACAATCGAATTAGGCTCATCCTCTAGACGAAATGAATAGTTGGTTGAAGTTGCGGGCGACCAACCTTTTCTGTTTATTCCACGGACTACCTTTGCTAACTCTTTTTTTAATTGCTCTTTCACAACATCAAAGATATAAAAAAAGAAAATTATCGAGATTCTCGAGGGTTAGTTTTGTATTATATTTTTTTAATAATGGATTCCATTCTTCGATTAAGTTGATGGTCTTCTTCCGAACAATCTGATTTCACATTTCCTTCACAAGTAAATGTTAACAAGTTCCCTTATTGTTCGAAAAAACCTATCACCCCACTTTTTACCACAACATTTATTAAACTCATTAATAGTTGTTTAAATAAAAAGCTGAAACTATTTTACAGTAACATACGTAAGAATTTATCAACAAAATGTATATTTGTGGTAAGAAGTGGTAAAAATCCGCTAGTTTTACTCATTATTAATTGTTATGTTCGGTTTAGTAGGAGAATATGAAGTAAAGCTCGACAACAAAGGTCGATTTATGTTTCCAGCGCATTTGCGGAAGCAGCTTTCCCCTACTGCCCAAGAAAATTTCATGCTCAACAAAGGTTTTGAAGATTGTTTAACGCTTTACCCAATGAATGAATGGGAAAAACTAAGCGCAAAACTTTCTAAATTGAATTTATTCAAACCAAAAAACCGTATGTTCTACCGTCTCTTTCATCAAGGAGCGAAGAACACTTCACTTGATTCAGCCGGGAGAATTTTAATTCCTGTGAGTCATTTGGAAAGAGTTGGTCTCGATAAAGAGGCTATGATTATTGCTTACAATGATCGAATTGAAATTTGGGATAAAACCAAGTACTTCAACCTTATCGAAGGGAACATGACAGATTTCGCTGATTTGGCGGATGAAGTAATGGGTAACCTAGATGGAGAAGAATAAACCAGAATATCATATCCCTGTAATGTTGGACGAATGTCTTAACGGATTAGACATTAATCCCGATGGGATTTACGTTGATGTTACTTTTGGCGGCGGAGGTCATTCAAAAGCGATTTTTGACAAACTTTCTTCCAAAGGCAAACTCATTGTATTTGACCAAGATGCTGATTCAAAAGTAAATACATGGTCAGCTGACAACTTCTATTTTATTGAAAGCAATTTTTCCTTTCTAAGCAATCATCTTAAACTCTTAGGTATTTCTTGCGTTGATGGAATTCTGGCAGATCTAGGTGTGTCATCACATCAATTTGATGAGGGAACCAGAGGTTTTTCAATTCGATCAAATGACGCGTTAGACATGCGTATGAATCAAAATGCCGAGGTTTCAGCTCAGAATATTGTTAACGAATATGAAGCAGAAAATCTCGCTAGAATATTCAACCAATATGGTGAAGTAAAATCTCCTATGCGTATTGCTAGAGAAATTATAAGTCATCGCACATCGAAACCAATAACAACTACAGGAGAATTAATTCAAATACTGGAGCCTTTAGCTCCAAAATACAAAGAACATAAATTTTATGCTCAAATATTTCAGGCTATTCGGATCGAAGTTAACGATGAAATGAAGGCGCTTGAAAGTTTTCTGACTCAAACACCAGATGTCCTAAAAGATGGCGGACGATTAGTCGTGATGTCTTACCATTCCCTTGAAGACAGATTGGTGAAAAATTTCATGAAAAGAGGATCTCTTGACGGTAAAATTGAAAAAGATTTTTTTGGCAATGTTTTAAAAGCTCTTACAGAAGTCAATAGGCATCCTATAGAGGCCTCAGAAAAGGAAATAGAACGAAACAGCAGAGCACGTAGTGCTAAACTTAGAATTTCAATACGCAATGGCAGAAAATGAAATCATAGAGAAAGTCAATGAGCACAAAGCTAGCGCGAAGAAAGCTAAAGCATCAAATGCTTCTTCAAAAAAGCCGAGTACGCTAATTCAAATTTTGAATGGCGATTTTTTGACCAAAGAATTTGTCACAAAGAACTTGAGCTTCATTTTTTACTTCATTTTCTTGTTAATTCTTCTTGTTGCAAAAGGTTATTACGACAAACAATTGACAAAAGAAGTTGATTCAACTCAAAAAGAGCTAGATGAGATCACGGGAGATTACGTTGCTAAAAAAGCAGAATTAGAAGAAGTTACAAAAAGAATTACGTTAGTAAAACAACTCGATCCTATAGGATTAAAGGAGACAGTTAATCCAACTAAAGTTATACGAATTAAAAAATAACATTGAAAGATAGAAAAGACATATTTTGGAGAGCATACATCATTTACTTCGGTTTTGTGGGGTTGATGATTGTTGTTTTCACGAATACAGTTTCTCTACAACTGGAAGGGAAATCTAATGTCTTTGCTATTTCAAAAGCATCAGAAAACAAAATACCTACGCGTTTGGTAAAAAGATTGCCGCGAAGAGGTGAAATTTTGGATGATCAAAGGAATCCACTCGTAACATCTGTTTCGTTTTATGACATCCACATGGATCCTACAGTGGTAAAACAAAAAACTTTTGATGATGAAATCTCTGGGCTTAGCCGAGAGTTATCAAAACTCTACCCAGAAATGACTGCTCGTGAATACGAAATGTATATCCGAAGAGCTAGAAATAATGGGAATCGCTACTTACTTATCAAGAAAAAAGCAACAACAGACAATAGAAAAAAATTACGCCAATTTCCAATTTTCAAATTGGGCCGATTAAAAGGTGGTTTGGTCGATACCGATGAAACAATTATCCGAAAACGACCACAAGGAGAATTATTGAAAAGAACACTCGGGTATTTTCAACAAAATCCAGATAGCACTGAAGTCCGTGTTGGGATCGAAGGAGCATACAACGAATATTTAGCAGGCGAAGCAGGTGCGGAAATTGAACAACGTATTTCTACAGGATGGAAAAAGACAGGCCAAATAGTCAAAAATGCGGTTGAAGGTGCGGATGTAGTAACCACAATCGACAGTGAAATACAAGATGTCGCTCACTCAGAGTTAATTAAACAATTGAAGAATCAAAATGCCAAAAGTGGAACTGCTATTGTAATGGACGTAAAGACTGGTCATGTGAAAGCAATTGCAAATTTAACAAAAGGCAAAGACGGGAATTACTACGAGCTTTACAATTATGCAATTGGAACAAAAGAAGTTCCCGGTTCCACATTCAAGTTAGCATCGCTTATGGCGGCATTGGAAGATAAAAAAATCAAAATGTCGGATACGGTTTCTACCGAAGGTAAATATAGATTTTACGATGCGGTTTTGAAAGATTCTAGACCCGATGGCTATGGGAGAATTTCAATTAAAACTGCGTTCGAATTATCATCCAATGTTATTGCAAAAGTTATATACAACGCGTATAGAAATGAGCCAGAATCGTTTATCAAAAGATTGAAATCGTTTGGCTTAGCAGCTCCTCTTGGCATTGAGATCGCTGGAGAACCCAAACCAACATTATATGTCCCCGGTACAAAAATGTGGTCCGGTATTTCATTGGCATGGATGGCTATCGGTTACGAGGTTCAACAAACACCGCTGCAAACCTTAGCTTTTTACAACGCGGTTGCGAACAACGGACGCATGGTGAGGCCACAATTCGTAAGTGAAATTCGTAGAAATGGCGAATTAATTCAACAATTTTCTCCTGTCACACTAAAAGCAAAAATTTGTTCCAAAACGACTTTAAACGAATTACAATCAGCACTCGAAGGCGTAATACTTCGAGGTACAGGTTCAGCCCTTAAATCTGCCTATTTCCAAATTGCAGGCAAAACAGGAACGGCTCGTATTTTGAACTCAGACTTACATTACGGCAACAAAGGAGAAGAGAAATACCAAGCTTCATTTGTAGGGTATTTTCCCGCGCAGGATCCTTTGTATTCCTGTATTGTCGTTATTTCAGCACCCAGCAAAGACATCTACGGTGCATCGGTGTCTGGAACCGTGTTTTCCGCAATAGCCAACAAGGTATATGCATCCACACTACGCTATCACGAAGCTGTGAATGAGAAAAAACGCTTGCAAAATGAAATTCCAGTTTCTATCAACGGTTACCGACATGATTTGAAAACCGTATTAGCCAGCTTAAACATTCCCTACTCCTCAAAGAACCAAGAAGAATGGGTGAATACGAAATCTGACGAAAACAAGGTCCTCTTTCAAAAAAGAGCAACAACAAATAAGATAATGCCAAACGTAATCGGATTATCCGCGAAAGATGCAGTTTTCCTTATTGAAGCTTGTGGCATGAATGCTTATGTGAAAGGTTTTGGAATCGTAAAAGAACAATATCCAGGTCCTGGAGGAATAATTTTCAAAGGCGGAACAGCTGAAATAATATTAAGATGACATTGAAGATTAAAGACATATTGCAAAACGTACACCTCTCAAATTCCAATTGGAATGAAGATAACGTTGTGTCTAAACTTTCATTTGATTCACGCGATGTTGATGCTAACACCTTATTCTTTGCAATCGTTGGCTCAACATCAGATGGGCACAATTACATCGATGACGTTATCAAAAAAGGTTGTGTTAACATCGTTCTTGAACAAAAAAGACAAGAAGATGGTGTCAACTTCATTCAAGTTACTGATTCAGCGGAAGCAGTTGCAATTGCTGCTCATAATTTCTATGGAAAACCGTCTGAAAAACTAAAAATGATTGGCGTCACTGGTACAAATGGGAAAACAACCACGACGACTTTATTGCACAATCTGTTTTTATCCTTGGGGTATCAAGTTGGATTGCTTTCAACTGTTGTCAATAAAATAGGAAAAGAAGAAATCCCTTCAACACACACTACTCCCAATCCAATTGCTTTAGCTGAACTTCTTTCTAAAATGGTCGAGCGTGGTTGTTCTCATGTATTCATGGAGGTTAGTTCCCATGCAATACACCAAAAAAGAACAGCAGCTCTTTCTTTTGATATCGCGGTTTTCACCAATATCACACACGATCATTTGGATTACCATAAAACGTTTAAAGAATACATTGGAGTTAAAAAAACACTTTTTGACAATCTCTCGAAAGATGCCTTTGCATTAACCAACGTTGACGACAAAAACGGCATGGTTATGCTTCAAAACACGAAAGCATCTAAATACAGCTATGCCCTGAAGTCTCCATCTGATTTCAAAGGAAAAATTATTGAAAATGAGCTTACTGGATTGGTTATGCAAATTAACGACAATGAAGTCTATGCACAACTAATTGGCGAATTCAATGGCTACAATTTACTAGCTGTTTACGGAGTAACGCAACTATTAGAAATTGATCCAATTGAAGCATTGACAGCAATGAGTCAATTAAAATCAGTTCATGGTCGTTTCGAGTTTTTCATGAGCGCGAACAATATCACTTGTATAGTTGATTATGCACATACGCCGGATGCTTTAGAAAACGTGTTAAAAACGATTTCAAGTTTCAAAAAACCAGGAAATAAAGTAATAACATTAGTTGGATGTGGAGGAGATCGGGACAAAATAAAACGACCAGAAATGGCACGTATAGCAGCGGCAATGAGTCATCAAACAATTTTAACATCCGACAATCCAAGAACAGAAAATCCACTATCAATTTTAGAAGAAATGGAAGCTGGAATTCCGGCTGAAAAAATCACTCAAAATATTACCATTTCCGACAGAAAAGAAGCGATAAAATTGGCTATCTCATTAGCTCAGCCAAATGACATTCTTCTTATTGCTGGTAAAGGTCACGAAAAATACCAAGAAATAAACGGTGTAAAACAACCTTTTGATGACTTGGAAATCGCAAAGGAATTAATCATCAAAATGAAGAAATAATGTTGTATTACTTATTCCATTATCTAGACAAATTTAATTTTCCAGGAGCTGGGTTGTTCGAATTTATATCGTTCAGAGCGTCAATGGCTTTAATTCTTTCATTGGTCATCTCTATCGTTTTTGGTAAAAAAATCATCAACCTTCTTCGAGGACAACAAATCGGTGAAACGGTTCGTGATTTGGGTCTTGCTGGTCAAGTTGAAAAATCAGGCACACCAACAATGGGCGGACTAATGATTCTCGCTGCCATTCTCATTCCAACTTTGTTGTTTGCCAAATTGCACAACATTTACGTTTTAACAATGATTTTGGCAACTGTTTGGCTTGGATTTATTGGTTTCATCGATGATTATATCAAAGTTTTCAAGAAAAACAAAAAAGGACTTGCAGGGAAATTTAAAGTAATTGGTCAAATCGGTGTTGGACTAATAGTAGGTTCAATACTTTACTTCTCAGAAGATGTTCAAGTTCACAAAAAAGTTGCTGCTGATTACGTTCTGATGGCGGATGAAGAAGAAGTAACAGATAAACACAGCGCATTCAAAACAGACAATAATACCAAATGGATTCGCACGCGTGACATGACAACCACGATTCCATTCGTAAAAGGAAACGAATTTAATTACAACTGGTTGATTGGTGACAGTCAAAAAAGCTACGGTTGGTTGGTCTTTATTCCCGTTGTGATATTTATTGTAATTGCCGTATCAAATGGTGCGAATATGACAGATGGATTGGATGGTCTTGCAACAGGTTCTTCCGCAATTATTGGTTTAGCTCTGGCTGTCTTCGCTTATGTAAGTTCAAACGTCCGATTCTCAGATTACTTAAACGTCATGTACATTCCGCTCGCCGAAGAAATGGTAATCTTTATTTCCGCTTTCGTAGGGGCTTGTGTCGGATTCTTATGGTACAACTCCTACCCTGCTCAAATATTCATGGGCGACACAGGATCATTGGCTCTTGGTGGAATAATAGCTGTATTTGCTATCGGCATCCGTAAAGAGCTTTTAATTCCAGTTTTATGTGGGGTTTTCTTAATTGAAAACTTATCGGTTATTCTGCAAGTTGGTTACTTCAAATTAACGAAAAGGCAATATGGAGAGGGTAGGCGGATTTTTCTCATGGCTCCGTTGCATCATCATTATCAAAAGAAGGGTATTCATGAAGCCAAGATAGTCGCAAGATTCTGGATCATAGGAATCTTGCTCGCAGTATTCACCATTGTAACCCTAAAATTGAGATAATGTCCATTCACGGTCAAAATATAGTAATCCTAGGCGCCGGCGAAAGCGGTGTAGGTGCGGCAATTCTTGCCAAATCCAAAGGATATACTGTGTTCGTTTCTGACAAAGGAACAATTAAGCCGGAGTACCGTGAACAGTTGGTTGAAAAACAAATAGAATTCGAAGAAGGTCAACACGATGAAGAACGAATTTTGGCTGCTGACACCCTTATTAAATCCCCTGGAATACCGAGCACAATTCCAATGATTCAGGAGTTCATTTCTCAAGGTAAAAAAGTGTTGTCAGAAATTGAATTTGCAGCACCATATTGCAAAGCAAAAACAATTTGTATCACAGGAAGCAATGGCAAAACAACAACAGCCATGCTTTTGCATCACATTCTTAAAAATGCAGGCATAAAGGTCGGTTTAGCTGGAAATATCGGTTTTAGTTTTGCTAAGCAAGTTGCCGAAGAAGAATTTGATTGGTATGTTTTAGAATTAAGTTCATTTCAATTAGAAGAAATGTTCGATTTCAAAGCAGACATTGCCATTCTAACCAACATCACGCCTGATCATTTGGATCGATATAATTACGATATGCAGCTGTATGTCGACGCTAAATTCAGAATAATCCAAAATCAAACAGAAAACGATTGGTTCATCTACAATTATGACGATCCAATTCTACGAACAGAAATAGAAAAACGCAAACCAATAGCCAAAATGGCGCCCTTTTCATTAAAAGAAAAACTTGAACAAGGGGGTTATTTAGAAAACGAAGAACTTATTATCAATATCCAAAAACAATTTACTATGTCAATCCACGATTTAGCCTTAAAAGGCAAACACAATGCACAAAACTCACTTGCATCCGGTATCGCAGCGAGAATTTTAGAAATTAGAAAAGAGTCTATCCGCGAGAGTCTTGCTGATTTCATTAATGTAGAACACCGAATGGAATTCGTTGCGAAAGTTCATGGTATTGAATTTATCAATGATTCGAAAGCTACCAACATAAATAGTACTTGGTTTGCGCTTGAATCAATGGACAAGCCAACCATTTGGATTGTTGGTGGAGTGGATAAAGGAAATGATTATTCAGAATTAGTTGACCTCGTAAAAGACAAAGTAAAAGCAATCATTTGCTTAGGTAAAGAAAACCAGAAAATCATCGACACTTTTGGTGATGTTGTTGAAACCATCGTTGAAGCATCTTCAGCAATGGAAGCTGTTGCTTATGGTTACAAACTTGCTCAAAAAGATGAAACGGTTTTACTTTCTCCTGCTTGCGCTAGTTTTGACTTATTCCAAAACTACGAGGATAGAGGGAATCAGTTTAAAAATGCAGTTAGAGCTCTTTAAAACTTACTAAAATGGGAGCTAGAAACGAAGTGCATATCAATTCTGCTTTGCAACTTTTGCAAGCGCGAAAAGAGGCGTTGGACCACATCAATAAAGTTCAAATGCGTCCTCATGGCAAAATAATGGAAAAGGACTTATTTACCTGGTTCGGAAATAGTGTAGATGATTTAATTCAAACCATTTCTTCATTTCCTGACCCTATTCATTGGGTAGCAAAGAAAAACGAAGTGCTCCAAGTTTTAGAGGAAAAAGAAGAACTTTTAACCAAATTAGGTTCAATAATCGTTTATGATAGTGCTCAATTCTCAATCCCTGAAAAATGGATTAAAAATTTACCCACCCACATTGCCGTATCAACAATGGAGGATGCGCTTATTCTGTCTGTTGCATTGCCGAGACAAAAAAGTGTTATGCTTATTACTGGTAACACAAAAGATGGGGAAGAAAATGATAGATTTATAAAGAACTTCATCACAGCATACCGAACAGTTTAAAATGAATGAATACCTTAAATATTTAAAAGGTGACAAGGTCATCTGGATTATCACTTTGTTGATGCTTGCCTTTTCATTGGTAAGCGTCTATAGCTTTGTTCCTATTCTTGTAAAGATAGAAGGTGGCACTCCGTTCAAATATTTATTTAAACACTTTACTTATGTAATCATTGGGCTTGGTTTAATGATTTGGATACACCGAAAAGATCCAAAGTATTTCTCTATGCTTTCCAAAGTGGCTTTTTACTTCGCAATTGCTCTGCTTCTTTTTACCTTCTTTTTTGGAACACGTGTTAATGGTGCCGGGCGGTGGGTTAAGATTCCATTTATTGGACTAACTTTCCAATCTTCTGATTTTGCCAAACTAGCGTTAATCGTTTATTTGTCACGTTTGATGGTAAAGAAAAGTCAAGTAATGAATGACTGGCGTAAAGGATTTTGGCCAATCATGTTGCCGATAATTATCATATGTGGATTGATAGTAAAGGACAATTTTTCGACAGCAGCCATTATGTTTATGATCAGCTTATTTATGCTCTTCATAGGAAAAGTGCCATTTGGAAAAATTGCAATTTTAATCGGTAGCGGCGCCATCTTTCTGTCCGTGGTAGTCAGTATACACAAGGCTGTTCCAGAATTAAATATTTTGCCTCGTTATGAAACTTGGGAAAATAGGATACTCAACAAAATGGACGACGAGAAAAACGTCGCGGCCAATGCTCAAGCACTTAATGCCCAATTAGCCATATACAATGGTGGTCTATTAGGTGAAGGTGTTGGTGATGGGAAACTGAAAGAATATCTACCTGAGGCTTATGCCGATTTTTACTACGCGAGCTTCGTTGAAGAATTTGGTCTCTTCTCAGCGATCTTCTTGATACTTGCCTATTTAATATTACTCTTTAGAATTATAAAAATCGGACTCAATTCAACAAATCTTTTTGAAGCCTATGTTTGTCTAGGAATTGGGATATTAATTCTAACTCAAGCAACTGTGAACATGCTTGTTTGTACAGGTGTATTTCCAGTCACCGGTCAAAATATGCCGTTATTAGCCATGGGAGGGTCAGCACTAATTATGACTTGTGCTTCAATCGGAATCGTTCAGAGTATAGCTTACAAACAAATGAATCCTCAAGAGGAAAACGAATGAATTTAGAACGCATTATCATATCAGGAGGCGGTACTGGCGGACATATATTTCCTGCCATTGCAATTGCCGATGAAATAAAGTTAAAATATCCAAAAGCTGATATACTTTTTATTGGTGCACAAGGAAAAATGGAAATGGAAAAAGTTCCTGCGGCGGGCTATAAAATAGTTGGTTTAGACATCCGTGGATTTCAAAGAAAGTTGACATTTTCTAACTTTCTCTTGCCGTTCAAAATAATTTCGAGTCTTGTTAAAGCTCGAAAAATCATTAAAAAATTCAAACCTCAAGTTGTAATTGGTGTTGGAGGATATGCGTCTGGACCTACTTTACAAATGGCTAATCTTTTGGGAATACCAACCCTGCTACAGGAGCAAAATTCTTACCCCGGTAAAACGAATCGAATTCTTTCGAAAAAAGCCAAGGCTATTTGTGTTGCTTATGAAAATTTAGAATCAGTTTTCGATAAAGAAAAGCTTCATTTAACTGGAAACCCAGTACGATTAAGTGCCATTCCAACCGACAATCAACAAGCAGTAGCAAGAAAAAAATTAGGGCTAAATTCTAATCTTCCAACCTTGTTTGTAATGGGTGGTAGTTTAGGGGCAAAGACATTAAATGATTCGATATTGAAAAATATCGATGTGATAGAAAATAGCGGGTACCAACTTCTCTGGCAAGCGGGTAAATTTTACATCGATGGAATTGACGAAAAGTTAAAACCACAGAATCTAAAAAATATCCATTATTCTGCTTTCATTCAGAATATGGCCGACGCTTATCGAGCTGCAGATGTTATCGTTTCGCGAGCTGGAGCTCTTTCTGTTTCAGAATTGTGTTTGGTGGGAAAACCTGTCATTTTAGTTCCTTCGCCGAACGTTGCAGAAGATCATCAAACCAAAAATGCGATGGCTTTGGTTAATAAAAATGCAGCAATTCTTGTAAAAGATACAGATGCACGACAAGAACTAGTTCATCGAATGATGAAACTAATTACCAACGATAAAGAGCAAGCAACATTATCAGAAAATATCCTGAAGCTTGGTAAAAGAAACGCAACAAAAGATATACTTAACGTTATAGAATCAATCGCAAGACCTTGAGTAAATTAAACAACATAACGCTTTCAAAATATTCCAAAGTCTATTTTTTAGGCATTGGTGGCATAGGCATGTCTGCACTTGCTAAGTACTTTATCTCCGAAGGAAAAGAAGTGTTGGGCTACGATAAAACACCAAGTACAATAACAGATGACTTATTGAAATTAGGTGGAAAGATTCATTTTGAAGACTTAGGAAGTCAGGTTAAAAAACTCGCTCCAAAATCGGATACTCTAGTTATAAGAACTCCAGCTGTACCGGTAAGTTTTGGTGAACTTTTGGTATTCCAATCTGAAGAGTACCAAATCTTCAAACGGTCTGAAATTTTAGGAATTCTTACTAGAAACTACAAAGGGTTGGGCGTTGCCGGAACACATGGGAAAACAACAACTAGTTGTCTTTTAGCTCATGTTTTAAACGAATCTTCACTGCATTGCAACGCCTTTTTAGGTGGAATTTCGAGCAACTTTGGTTCAAACTTCTTAAGCAATCCAGAAGCAGAATTTACAGTAATAGAAGCCGATGAATTCGATAGAAGTTTTCTGCAATTGAAACCATACGCATCTATTATCACCGCAATGGATGCCGATCACTTGGATATATACGGAACGGTAGAAAATTTCAACAAAGGATTTGAGGATTACGCCAATTTAATTAATGAAGATGGTTTGCTTGTTTTAAAATCCGGTATTGACCTAAAGACAAGAACAAGAACCATTACTTATGGTGTTAATGATCCAACCGCGGATTTTAACGCAACTGGACTCAAATTCGAAAATGAACGCTTTTTATTTGATATCACGGGTCCAAACCTAGAATGGGAAAATATACACCTCGGCATTCCGGGTATTCACAACGCGGAAAATGCTTTGGCTTGTATCGTTCTTTTAATTTGGTTGGGATTAACCGAAGAAGAAATTCGATCTGGTTTGTCCTCTTTCACTGGTGTAAAAAGACGATTCGAATACCATTGCAAAAAAGAAAACTTCACATATATCGATGATTATGCGCATCATCCAACAGAAATAAAAGCGCTATTGGATTCAATCGATTTGCTTTACCCAAATCGCAAAGTCGTTGGCATATTTCAGCCTCACTTGTTTACGAGAACGCGTGATTTCTTTGATGGTTTTGCTGAACAGTTATCTCGTTTGGACGAAGTCATATTGATGCCCATCTACCCCGCCAGAGAAGAACCTATTCCAGGCATCACAAGTGACGCTCTTTTGGATAAAATTACAGCTAATAAAAAATCTGTAATTGAAGCTAGCAATATTGTTTCCTATATAGAAAACATTGACAATTGTATACTTCTTACTATTGGCGCTGGTGATATAGATCGTCTTGTACCACAAATATCTAAAATCAAGCCCTACAAATGAAAACTTGGCAAAAAATAGCGTTAATCGTTCCTTCAATCATTATTTTGATTGTACTTCTCGCTTTTATTCATAAAGCTCAGAATGAAACTGTATTAGCGCTGCCAAAAATAATTATTCATGTTGATGGTGAAAGTAGTTTTTTGACAGAAACAGAATTGCAACAGCGATTAGAATCTGAAAACTTAATTTACGCTGGCCAGACTTTTGAACACTTAAATATCCATGCTATTGAACGCCACATTGAGGCAATGCCCGAAGTTAAAAAAGTTCTCGTGTATGCTAAAATTGGCCCAAATTGGTTAATCGATGTTGAGCTACGTGTTCCCATTGCTCGGATCTTTAACCAAGATGGCGAAACGTATTACTTAGACAGTGAAGGCTATACCATGCGTCCTTCATCGGCGCATACAGCTCGTGTTGTTGTCGTAAATGGATGTATCCCCGATAAATTAAATTCCCCACCAGTACCAGAGCTAATTAACAATGATTCCTTGAAAAGTATTCATAAACTAGATGATGTGTACCGAATAACAAACTATGTTTGTAATGACCCCTTCCTCCGGGCTCAGGTCGCACAAATCCACCTACAGAAGAATGGAGATTTCGTGCTGATACCGCAGGTTGGTGGGCATACTATTTTGTTCGGAACAGCCTACACAGAACAGGAAGTTTCAGACAAATTTAAAAAACTAAAAGTCTTTTACAAGCATGGTTTGCCTTTTGAAGGTTGGAATAAATATAGTGAAATCATTCTCAAATATGAGAATCAGATAATTGGAAAGAAAAAATAACAATATGACGGATAACATGTCTAAAGTAGTGGTCGGCCTTGATATAGGAACAACAAAGATTGCTTGTTTTGTTGGTCGAAAAAACGAACATGGTAAAATTGAGATTTTAGCCATGGGCTCTAGCGAGTCACTAGGTGTGTTGCGTGGAATTGTTGCCAATATTGAAAAAACTGTTCTTTCGATAGAAGCCGCTGTTTCTCAAGCACAAGAATCATTAGATGAAAAATATCAGCTTACGTTAAACAGCGTCAATGTCGGTATTGCTGGTCAGCATATTAAAAGTTTACAGCACCGAGGAATTCATACCCGTTCTCAAAGTGTCAACGAAATCAGTCAAAAAGATATCGACGCATTGGTTGAAGACATGTACCGTTTGGTTATGCAGCCAGGGGAAGAAATTATTACTGTAATTCCTCAAGAGTACATCATCGACAATGAACAAGGAATTAAAGATCCTATCGGTCATGCTGGCGTTCGCTTAGAAGCTAATTTCCATATTATCACTGGTAATGTTGGTGCAGTTTTGAACATCAACAAATGTGTTAAAAAAGCAGATTTAGAAGTTAAGGATATCATTCTTGAGCCTATTGCATCTGCAGAAGCTGTTCTTTCTGAAGAAGAAAAAGAAGCTGGAGTTGTTTTGGTTGACATAGGTGGTGGAACAACTGATATTGCTATTTTCCACGAAGGAATCATTCGTCATACGGCTGTTATACCTTTTGGAGGAAATGTTATTACAGAAGATATCAAAGAAGGTTGTACCATCATGAAGCGCCAAGCTGAAATGTTGAAACAAAAATTTGGTTCCGCATTAGCGAGCGAAAGCAGTGAAAACGAAGTGGTTTGTATTCCAGGCTTACGCGGCAAAGAACCAAAAGAAATTACACTTCGAAATTTGGCGAATATTATTCAAAGCCGAATGGAAGAAATCATCGAATTGGTGCACTATGAAGTCAGAAATTCTGGTTACGAAAAGAAACTCATCGGCGGTATCGTTGTCACAGGTGGTGGAGCACAATTGAAACACATGACACAATTGTTCGAATATGTTACAGGAATGGATGCGCGAATTGGTTATCCAACGGAGCATTTAGCGAACAATAATAAAATTGAAGGTTTAACGAGTCCAATGTACTCCACAGGTATTGGATTGGTATTAAAAGGATTTGAAGGCCTAGAACGAATCAATCATGCGCAAGTTGCGGAGACAGGAAACGTTAAAACACATACAACAAAATCAAGAGGTTCATTTTTCGACAAGATTATCGCGACGAGTAAAGAGTGGTTCTCAGAGGAAGATTAACAAAGCGACACTAATTAAAAACAAACAAAATGGAATTTGATTTACCCAAAGACACAACTTCAATCATCAAGGTTATTGGTGTAGGAGGAGGTGGTAGCAATGCCGTTAACCACATGTACAAACTAGGTATCAAAGGTGTCGACTTTTTCGTGTGTAATACAGATCGTCAGGCACTCGACATGTCTCCAGTGCCTTTCAAAATACAACTCGGACCCTCATTGACCGAAGGCAGAGGAGCGGGCTCAATTCCTGAAATTGGCAAAAATGCTGCAATTGAAAATATTGACGAAATCAAAGATTTGCTCGGCAACGGAACCAAAATGGTCTTCGTTACGGCTGGAATGGGCGGTGGAACCGGAACTGGAGCTGCACCCGTTATCGCCAAAATAGCCAAAGAAATGGGTATTCTTACCGTTGGAATTATTACTGTTCCTTTCGGATTTGAAGGTCGAAAAAGAAGACAACAAGCTGAAGAAGGTTTGCAAGAAATGCGTAATAGTGTTGATACTTTATTGGTTATCAACAACGAAAAACTGCGTGAAATTTCAGGTAACTTGACTATCGGAAATGCATTCTCTCAAGCAGACGACGTATTGGCAACTGCCGCAAAAGGTATTGCTGACGTAATTTCTGTTACAGGCGCAATAAACGTCGATTTCAATGATGTTCAAACTGTAATGAAAGATAGTGGTAAAGCCATTATGGGTAGTGCTACTTCTGAAGGTGAAAACAGAGCAACAAAAGCTGTTCAAAAAGCCTTGAATTCACCCTTATTAAACGACAGCGAAATCTTAGGAGCTAAATATGTATTGTTAAACATTACCTACGGAGACAATGAAGTTTTGATGGACGAAATCACTGAAATCACTGACTATATTCAAGACGAAGCTGGTTCGACGGCAGATGTAATTTGGGGTCATGGTTATGATGCAACTTTAGGCGATAAATTAAGCGTAACGATTATTGCAACCGGTTTCAATGCAAGCGAAACAATTGGAAGCGATGTTGAGCCGGCTAGAAAAGTACTTGATTTAGATAGTGAAATTAAAAAAGAAGTAGTTTCTCTAATGTCAAGCCCAATGCATGTTAATCTAACTGCAGAGCAACCTATAACTGAACAAGAGCCATTTTTGAAATCTGAGCACGTTGAAATAATCTCAGAAATTGAAATGCCTAAAGCAGAATTTGAAGTAGAAGAACCGTTTATGAAAACGGTAGAAGCTGAGGATCAAAAAGCAATTAACTTTGATTGGGAAGTTGAAAACAAAGCTGCTGCGCAAAAAGAAGAGCAAATTACACGTTACATTTTGGATGAAGATAATTTAGAAATTACTTCTCAATCAACTGAACCAGAACAACGCAAAACGGTATTAAGTCCTGAAGAACAACAAAAACGCAACATGGAACGCATGCAGCGCATTCAGGAATATACTTTGAAATTGAAAAAACCAAATGGATTGAATGAATACGAAACTGAACCAGCATATGTTCGTCGCAACATTCAATTGGATAATACTAAACACAGTGACGATGAAAAGATCTCTCGTTTCGGCCTAAACGATGGTGAAGATGGAGTAACTTTACGAGGAGGAAATTCATTCTTACACGATAACGTAGATTAATGAGCTTCATGGAAAAAATTAGTGCCGATATCAAAACTGCGATGCTGGCCAAAGACAAAGATAGATTATCCGTACTACGCGATATCAAATCAAAAATGATGCTGGAAGCAACTTCAGGTTCTGGTGACGTTTCTGATGAATCTGCAATGAAAATAATCATGAAATTGCACAAACAACGCACGGAAACACATGTTTTGTATGTGGAACAAAACCGAGAAGATTTAGCGGCAGAGGAAAAATACCAAGCGGATGTTTTGGAAACTTACCTGCCAAAAATGATGTCGGAAGAAGAAATAGCAGCTGAAGTAAAAGCGGCAATCGAACAAACTGGCGCTGCTGGTCCACAAGACCTGGGCAAAGTAATGGGTATTTTATCTGGAAAATTGGCTGGAAAAGCAGACGGAAAGGTTATTGCTACTTTGGTCAAAGAACATTTGACAAAATAAATTAGACTTTATTCAAAAGGAGTAACAAATTCCTTTTGAAAATATCTTAAAAGTCGCTCAACATTTAATTGAGCGACTTCTCTTTTTTCAGGAAATGAGTGAATTACAAACCTCTTAATGCTTCAAATTCCACAACGCTATTTTTTGAAACATGAAAATAATTAAAATATTAAGGCTCTTGGAGACGCACGTTCGAGAAAATTTAGTGTCGCAAACGTCTGCATGAAGTCGTTCTATTTTCAGTTTAATAAAACGGATTCCTTCCTAAATATTCTAAACCAGTGCATTCAAAAAATCTTCATTTCTCAGTGCTACAAAACCAGCAACTCTCAAATTAAAAACCAACCAAGAAAACATTTTCAAATTCGCCGTTAAACATTACTTTTGCAGTCATTAGAAGAAAAAATGAAAAGAACACGCATTATCGAAATATTAGACCCGACATTAATCGGCACAGAAGCTTGTGCCAAAGGATGGGTACGCGCTTTTAGAAGCAACCGTTTTGTACAAATCAACGATGGCTCGACCATTAAAAATTTACAAGCTGTTATTGACTTCGAAAATTTCGATGAAGCGACCTTGAAAAAGATTACAACTGGTGCTGCGGTTAGCGTAACTGGAAAATTGGTTGAATCACAAGGTGCTGGACAAGCACTAGAAATGGCGGTTGAAACATTGGTTATTATTGGTGAAGCTAATCCAGACGAAGTTAGTAAAACGGTTATGCAGCCGAAAAAGCACTCACTAGAATATTTGCGTGAACAAGCCCATTTGCGTTTCAGAACAAATACCTTTGGCGCAGTTTTTAGAATCCGTCACGCTGTAGCTTTTGCTATTCATAACTATTTCAACGATAGAGGTTATTTTTACCTACACACGCCAATTATCACGGGTTCAGATGCCGAAGGAGCTGGAGAAATGTTCCGCGTTTCGAATTTAGATCCTGAAAATTTACCTTTAAATGACGAAGGAAAAATCGATTACAAACAAGACTTTTTTGGGAAAGCTGTGAATCTAACGGTTTCTGGTCAGTTGGAAGCTGAATTGGCGGCTACTGCTTTGGGTCAGGTTTATACTTTTGGACCAACTTTCCGAGCAGAAAACTCAAATACTTCCCGACATTTAGCTGAATTCTGGATGATAGAACCTGAAGTTGCTTTCAATGATTTAACCGACAACATGAACTTGACAGAAGATTTCTTGAAATACATTTGTCAGTATGTTATGGACAATTGCGAAGATGATTTGCAGTTTTTACACGACCGTGATGCTACGGAACAAACACAGAAACCTCAAAACGAAAGAAACGAATTGGGCTTAATTGACCGCTTGAAATTTGTCGTTGGCAATGAATTTAAACGTTTGACGTACACCGAAGCGATTGAAGTATTGCAAAACTCTTCTCATTACAAAAAGAAAAAATTCAAATACGATGTTTCTTGGGGAATAGATTTACAAAGTGAACACGAACGATATTTGGTTGAAAAGGAATTCAAATGTCCCGTTATATTAAGCGACTACCCTAAAGAAATCAAAGCTTTCTACATGCGTCAAAACGACGACAACAAAACCGTTGCCGCGATGGACGTATTGTTCCCTGGAATTGGTGAAATTGTTGGTGGATCTCAGCGAGAGGAGCGAATGGATGTTTTGAAACAAAAATGTGCAGACTTTGGTATTCACGAGGAAGAATTATGGTGGTATATGGATACACGTAAATTTGGAACCGTTCCACATGCAGGATTCGGTTTAGGCTTCGAGCGAATGATTATGTTCGTAACCGGAATGACGAATATAAAAGATGTGATTCCTTTCCCGAGAACGCCACAAAACGCAGAATTTTAATTTTTTAAGACCAAAATTTCTGGATTTTTCGTACTTTAACTTCATCAATTTCCAATATGGCTCTTAAACAACAGTTCCAACAGAGATTAGATCAACGTCTGTCGCCTCAGCAAATTCAATTGATGAAATTGTTGCAGGTGCCTACTATGGAATTGGATCAGAGAATCAAACAAGAAATTGAAGAAAATCCAGCATTGGAAGAGGGAGCTGAAGAAATAGACGAAGACGACAGAGACGACGATTACGAGGACCAAGAAAAAGAAAAACAAGAGAACGACGAAGACGATTTTGATATATCAGATTATTTAGATGATGATAGTCCTGATTACAAAACATCTGCATCCAATCACAGCAAAGATGATGAAGAAAGAGTTATTCCGCTTTCCTCTGGCCAATCATTTCAAGAACGATTAACAGAACAACTTCATCTTTTAGATCTAAACGACAAAGAGTTCATGATTGCTGACATGATAATTGGGAATTTGGACGAATCCGGTTATTTAAACCGAGAATTGGATGCTTTAGTCGATGATTTAGCTTTTTCGGCAAATGTAGAATCGACGGAAGAGGAGATACATAAAATCTTGCGACTAATTCAAGAATTAGATCCCGCGGGAGTTGGCGCTCGAAATTTGAAAGAATGTTTATTGATTCAAATTGAAAGGAAACAGGACGGCGACATTACGAAGTATACGGCAAAAAAGATATTAGAAAATTATTTCGAAGAATTTACCAAAAAACATTACGATAAAATTCAAGCCAAATTAGAAATTGGTGATGAAGATTTGAAGGAAGCAATTGGTGAAATCATAAGATTGAATCCGAAGCCAGGCGGTTCTATGAAAGAAGCTTCCAAAAACATGCAACAGATAATTCCTGATTTTATGATCACCGAATTTGAAGGCAAACTTGAACTTTCCTTAAATGGTCGAAATGCGCCTGATTTGAAAGTGTCGAGAGGTTATGAGCAAATGCTTAGAACGTATTCTGAAGGAGCGAAAACTTCCAAAACAGAAAAGGAGGCACTTACGTTTGTGAAACAAAAACTGGACGGCGCAAAATGGTTTATTGATGCAATCAAACAACGTCAAAACACCTTGTTAGGGACAATGACCGCTATCATGAATTACCAAAGAGGGTTTTTCTTGTCCGGTGACGAAACCAATATGAAACCGATGATATTAAAAGATATTGCTGAAATAGTGCATCTTGATATCAGTACCATTTCTCGTGTTGCAAACAGTAAATTTGTGCAAACCAATTATGGCATATATTCACTTAAATATTTCTTCTCAGAATCACTTTCTACCGATAGTGGAGAAGAAGTTTCTACTCGAGAAGTAAAGAAAATTCTTTCTGAAGCTATTCATGCTGAGGAAAAGAAAAAACCATTGACCGACGAGAAGTTAACAGCCCTTTTGAAGCAAAAAGGGTACAATATCGCGAGACGTACAGTTGCGAAATACCGTGAACAACTTAATATTCCTGTGGCACGTTTACGTAAAGAATTATAAATCATGAAACTAATCGCACAAATTATTTCGTGGGTATTTTTGCCGCTTTTCATGCCTATTTATGCCTTGTTGATTCTGATGTTTATTCCATCAAGAGAAGATTTTCTAATCAACGACAACTCACTTTACTTTTTGCCTTATCAAAGTAAAATCGCTATTTTAATTATCTATTTCATCTTCAGTATCCTGGCTCCAGGCTTGACATTGTTGGCTCTCAAAAGTCGCGGTGTTGTTTCAACAATAGATATAGACGACAGGAAAGAACGCTTGATTCCTTTGCTCATCACTGCCTTGTATTGCTTGATACTTTACTTGTTTTTTATCTTCAAAGCATCAAACGCTTATATGCCCAAGTACATATTTGCACTTCCTTTGGCTGGTTTCATTACCATTGGTTTGTTTGCATGGATAAATATTTACACTAAAATAAGTCTTCATGCTTGTGGAGCTGGAATACTTACCGGTTTAATTTTCGCTTATTGTGCAAATTCAATATTCTTTAATTTCAACCTTTTAATGATTGCTATTTTCGTTACAGGTTTCGTGCTTTCCGCTCGAATGTATTTAAACAAACATACCCTTCACCAAGTTCTTTATGGCTTTGCCGGAAGTGCATTAATCGTTTTTTTTATCAATTTCTTTTATCCGTCAGGATATTGAAAATTATTAAAAAATGGCATAGTTTGTGAACAGTCTGATAAAAAAATCTCTGCTAAAATGAAAAAACGCACTCTCGCTTTAATGGCCTTTATCCTAACCATTGTTTCAGCATGTGGATTAATTAATCAAGAAAATAAAGGTCAAGGTTTTAACTTGTACACCGTTCAACAAGACAAAGAGTTAGGCGCACAAGTAAGTCAAGAAGTTGATGGAGACCCAACAAAATATCCTCTTTTAGATTCGGCAAAAAACGCTCAAGCTTACCAAATGATTTACCGTGTTCGCGACAAAATTTTAAATTCTGGAGCAGTAACGCACAAAGATGATTTTCAATGGAGATTAAGAATAATTAATGACGACAGTACTTTAAATGCTTTTTGCACTCCAGGAGGTTATATTTATATCTACACGGGAATTCTCAAATTTCTAGACAATGAAGCACAATTAGCTGGTGTTATGGGACATGAAATTGCGCATGCAGACAAACGTCACTCGACCCGTCAAATGACTCAAATGTTTGGAATAAAAGTTATTTTAGAAATAATAGCAGGCAACAGAGCGATGTTAAAAGATGTCACGGCAGCCCTTATCGGTTTGAGATACTCGAGAGAACACGAAACTGAAGCGGACCAATATTCCGTAGAATATCTTTGTCCAACCGACTATGACGCAGCTGGCGGTGGTGGATTCTTTCAGAAAATTGAAGAAATGGGAAGTTCAAAACAACCTGAATTTTTAAGTACACATCCTAACCCGGGAAAGAGAATTGAGCATTTTAACAACGCCAAATTAACGCTTGGTTGCACAGGCTCGAACGACAATACAAATGAATACAAACGTATCGTTTCAACATTGAAATAATACAAGTAGAAATATTATATCGAAGGGAGGTGATTGCTTCCCTTTTTTATTTGACCGATTCCGCTATTCTTTTTGCCGTTTTTACAAATTCAATAAAATCTTTAGGTTGATCAATATTTTTAATTTCAACTGGCTTTCCTTCCGCCTTGTCTTTCAGGTATTGATCATATGTCAAATAGGGAATTTGCTTGTGTCCTAGCCGCACAAAAACTAATTTTTTACTTGGAATTGTTACAACATATTGGCCCAAAATACCTCGACAATAATAAATATCATCCTCGCCATCGTTATACGTCCAAATGTGTAGGCCATAGTAAATATTCTCTATGCCGTCAGATGTAATAGGTGCTTTATTGGTGAACATTTCTTTTACAAATTTTTCACTTATTACTTGCTGTCCATTCCAACTTCCGTAGTTCGCAATTAATCGACCTATTTTCCCGAAATCCTGTGCTGTTGCATACAGACAACAAAATGCTTTTGCAGTGCCATTTTCACTATCTAAGCTCCAAAACGCATCACTTTGAGCGCCTATTTTTAACCATAATTTTTCTTGTGCATATTCCCAAATCTGCATTCCTGTTGCTTGTTCAACAACAAAACTCAACAATTGAGAATTTCCACTTTGGTACTTAAATTTTTTTCCAGGTGCATCAATTCCTTTTTGCCGACAAACCAATCCATATAAGTCTGTGCCATAGTATGACTCCGCGTTTGAAGATAGGGGATTTTTACCGCTTTCTTCCCAATCCAATCCAGAAGCCATTTGCATCAAATGACGAATCGTTATGGTTTTTTTATCATCTGATTTAAAAGCCGGAATAAAATCACCAACGGGTTCATCCAAAGATTTTATTTTCTTTTCATCGATGGCAATACCCACTAATAAAGCAACGACCGTTTTTGCGGCAGAAAAAGCATTTGAAACAGTTCCTACCTGATGTTGCTCCCAATATTTTTCAAAAAGCAACTCATCACCTTTAAAAACCAAAAAAGCAGTCGACTTGGTCTCTTCGTGAAGTTTTGTTTCACTCTGACTTAAAGTATATTGATTGTATTTGGCGTTTTTAAGCCATTTGAACTCTCTTTTTGGCCTTTTAATGGTTGCAGATGGGAAAATCCCTAGATCATAAATATCTGGTCCTGTTTTACCAATTAGATAGCTATTTACAGCTCCTTTATACAGGTAAGTTCTTCCTGATAAAAGAATAAATAAATTTACAAGAAGAACAATTGCAAATAAAAAAACGAAGAAGCCTTTAAGTAGCTTTGTTGCTGTATAAAAAATCTTTTTTGCCATATCACGCGTATTCGTAATCGAACTGTTGCGCTAGTTTTTCTTTGAGTATGGTTTGAACTTTTTCCATGTCGACTGGTGCACCCAATTCTTTTTCCATGGAAGTTACAGCTTTATCATCAATTCCACAAGGAACAATAAAACTAAAATAGTCTAGATTGCTGTTCACATTAAAACCTATTCCGTGCATGGTTACCCATCTGGAGGACTTTACACCCATTGCACAAATCTTTCTTGGATTTGGTCCTTCAAAATCTATCCAAACTCCGGTTAGTCCTTCCACTCGGCCGCCAACAATTCCAAATTCCAGTATAGTTTGGATAACGGCCTCCTCTAAAAACCGCATGTATTTATGAATATCTGAGAAGAAGTACTCCAAATCAAAGATTGGATAACCAATAAGTTGCCCTGGGCCGTGATACGTAATATCGCCACCCCGGTTAATTTTATAATATTTTGCATGATTATCTTCTAAGCCTTTCTCATTGAGCAAAAGGTGACTTTCTTTGCCGCTTTTACCCAAAGTAAAAACATGTGGATGCTCACAAAACAGTAGATGATTTTCTGTTGCTACGGGTGTTTCTGTTTTCCGATTTTCAATTTTCCTATTAACGGTTTCTGAAAAAAGTTTTTCCTGATAATCCCACGCTTCTTGATAATCAATCGTTCCTAAATTTTCGAAGCGCACTATTGGTTTCATGCCTTATAATTTAGCAAGTTCGTCTTTCAAATAATCGATTATTACAATTTCAACAGCATCAACATTACGCATATCAGCACTATACCAAGATGCCCAATCAATAATATTTATTAGATAAAGAGATTTTTCAATTATATTATTTCCCTTAGCAACAACCGTGTGAACAATATCTGTTTTAGTGGCAATTTGTTTAAATGTAATATCAGCTCTTCTTCGGTTTCTTTCAGTTAAATCGCCGTTGTCAAAAAATACAGCCGCAAATCGATTGTCGCCACCACCCCAACCAACGAGCTCATTGTGATTCATTTCTGGAATTACGTTTACCCAACCTATCATTTTTGAGTTTTCGTTGAATTGTTGTTTTGCTCGAATTGCAATTCCTTCATATTCTGGAACAGCATAAAAGATTGGCACCCTTCCCGAAGTTACTTTAGCAAGTTTCATTCCTTCTTCACGAATTGTTTTTTCTTCAGCAAGAATTAATTTCCTGCCATTTTCTAAGTATTCAAGATTATGTGATTTCACCATGCCTAGACTAATGAAAATTTTCACCAATTGCACAAGGGAGAAAGCAAGAGCTGATCTTGGCGGATTTCCACCAGGAACAAGCACACAATCCATTTCATTCGTCTTACAAAATTGAGCAAGTTTGCCGCCAGAAGTTACCCCGATGATATAAGCTCCCTTTTTGTGTGCCTCTTCCACGCTCATTATTGTTTCCTCCGTATTTCCAGAATAAGAAGAAGCGATAACTAAGGTATTTTTATTTACGAAATTCGGTACAGAATAATCTTGGCAAAGCGTAACAGGAATTGTTAAATCCGATTCTAACCATTGCGATACAATTTTACCGCCGATCCCTGAACCACCCATGCCACAAATTAATATATTGTGTATATCTCTATCAGGCTTACGATACGACATTTCACCAGCTATTTTTAATCCCTCTTGTATGTTAGAGGGAAATGCCTCTATTAATTGCATCATATCCATTAGTATGTCCTTTTGTTATTGATTAACACTTAAAATTTTATTAAAGTACGAATTTAGAAAAATTTATTCGTTTCTATAAGCCGACTCACCTCAAAATGCACCTTTCCGTATGCTTCATTCCCTTTCAATGAGTCCAGATGGAATTGAAACTTAGTCCCCCGTTCTATCCAAATACCATTGTTTTCTTGATTCTTCACTAGTTTCGGCTGGTTTTCGCTGGAAGAAAATATATAATAATTTTCTTTTTGATTGAAGTTCAATATTGGCGAACCCAAAAATCTATATCTGGCTTTTTCTTGGGTCAAAATACCTTTTTTTATAATCTTTTGCATAAAGATGGGTCCTTTATTATTCATTGAAACCGCAACTGAAAAACCTGGAACATAAACATCTCGTGTTTTTTCTACTTCACTTATTTCAAAATTCTCATCCAATTCAGATTCAATATATGTTTCAGTAATCTTTTGCTTCCCTCCTTGTCGAAAAGACAAATCGCCATCCCAAGCTGCTAAAAATTCGCTTAGTGGGAAGCTTATTTTTTTACTCAACCTTGCCATCAGTCGATAAAGTGGGTCTTCTGGATGTTTTTGGAATTCATCAATTTGAAGATGGAGATTCAAAAACTTGCTAGCATAATAGTTCGACTCTAGCGCCAAACCATCCTTTTTCTGTGAAAACCTGAGGGGCTTTGAACTTTTGATATAAGATAACATTGTAAAACTTGAAGAATCACTGTTGTGAGCAAAAACCGCTTTCTCTATGCCATATTTTTTTAATACTTTGGAATTTGAATATAGAACTAGATTCTCACTCCTAAATTTTTTCAAACTTAAGAAATCTTTCCAAACCGGTTCGGTTTCATTACGTTGGGCGTACAAAACATGAAAAAACCTTCTAATAAATTGGTCGCCCTTGTATACGAATAAGTAGTTCTTGCCAAAATGGATATACATTTTATCCTTAGGCCAATACTGAACTTTCTCATTGTAAACAGTCGTATCTCTACCGGCTTTAATTTTCTGAAGCCGAACCAAACCTGGTGCTATTTTACTGCTATCTGTAACATGCATTAAAGCTCCCCAATTACCCGTTTCATCTGCGAAAATATAAACAGGTCGCTGGAGATTCAGTCCATAACTTTTTGCTTGACCCAAAAGAAATTCTTGTGAGAAAAAGTCTCTGAATGGCACTTTGTTGTAATGCAACATTCCAGAGGTTTCTCTGGCAACATCGAGTACATTTACGCGAATTAAAAAATCCGCTTTAGGCAAGCGATCCACAAGCAGCGGTTGCTCACTTTCTCCTCTCCAATAATGACGGATGAATAAAAAGCTTGCAAGTAAGACTGATAAAAAGAAAATTAATGAGATTTTTTTGTACATGATAGCGAGAGGCTTTTTTGCCTTATTTCATAATAATATACAAGCTATTAACAAGGTCTAAAATATATTGTCCCGGATTGTCATACGTTCCGTTAAAGTCGTATTTCAAATTAAAATGTGTTGTCGTTGTTGTTGTTTTTGAAGATGTTAAGGTCATCATCCCCGCTTTACCATGCATTGAATTCAGCAATTTATTTTGTTCCGCTGTAAATATTTCTCTTGGTAAATTCGAAATCGTTTTTGACCAATCAATTTGTCCATAAACAAAACCTGTCTTTTTAGTAAGTTTTACTTGTTTTCTGCTTATTCTTTCTGAACCAAAACCGTCTGTATGATTGACTGCAAGATCTTCATCATTTGTCATAATAAACAATCCATTTCTATTGATTATGTACAAAGGCACAGAGTTTAAGATCGCATTATCAAACCTCCAATATTTGCCCATATTTTTGAATTCCGAAGTCATCTTTGCCAATTGCTCAAGTACTATGTTTGGAATATCATTTCTCTTTGTTGAAAAACCTAATGTAAAAATCGGCATGTCTTCCTCTGCTTCCACTTCGGTTTCCGTATAATTAAAATCTTCATCATATGTATAATCAATACGACGAACTAAAACTTTTTTTACTCCATTAAAAGTACCGAACATGCTTCCTCGATACGTGTCAAACAAAGCCTCTTTATCGACAAAAGCATTTAGAAGTTCTATTGTTAGAACCGAGCTAGTGACACTCGTATTTTTTTCATCCCGCAACATTGGCATTACTATTTCATACGCTTTTTCATACGCTTGATACAAATCAACGTTGTATGTAAAATACGCTGAATTGTCTTTGTGAATGTACTTGGTTACTTTTTTATCAAATTTCGAATCGTTCAAAGCTGTATAAATAGAGCCCAAAGCTTCGCCGTAATTCGCCGTCATTTTTGCTTCAATGGAAGATTCATTTAAAATAAAATCTCCCATTATCTTATTCCCGGTATACAATTCTTTTATTTCATCATGAAGAGAAGGTAAAATAGATTGCAAATAACCAAAACGCTGGCTTTTTGTCAAATTTCGTGAATTATCCAAGTAGAAAACACCTTCAGAGGTGTGTGTTAACAGTGTGGCTAATTCTTTGTCCTCTTTTTTTAAGTTTTTATTGTTGACGATAAGCTCAACACAGATGTTATTCAAATATTCCTGTTGCAAAGTTGCATAAACTGAATCTCGTAGCTCATTGTAATTTTTAGAAGCAATGTCTTCGTCATACACGTAATCCGCTCCATCTTCTATTTCTTCTATTTCATCCTCCACGTTGAAAATTTCCTCTTCTGATGGACCTTCCTCTTCTTCCCAACTTTCTTGAAAATAACCTTCATCTTCCGCAGAAATTGTTTCTTCTTCGGCTTGATAGTAATCTCCGTAATAATCATAAGGGATGTATTCGTTTCCGCGGCTATACCATATAGAATCCGCTATTTCGCCAATAACACGGGGTAAAGGATCTACACGTATTAAAATTCCGACATTCCCGCGAACTAATAAGTGGTTAAAATAACTCGAATAATATTTAACATTTTCCAAAGGAGATACTTGCTCATCAAAATCATCAAAAACAGTAAATAGTTGATTTAAATCTTTAATTCCAAAAGTAAAGCCAGCTACTTCGTACTCATCTCCTCGACCATAGAATATGTTTAACTTTTGGTCAAAGTCTATTCCAGATTCCTTTATAGATTTACCAGAGGTTGAGCCATCAAAAAGTTCTTGTTCCAATTCAGCCATGAATTCATACTTCACCAAATCATCTAGCGAGACTTTTTGTAAAAGACTGATATTATTTAAACTAAAAACAGTAACAGCATCCACAGGGATGAAGTCTTCTGAATTCTGAGAATATACGCCACTTATTGATAAGCTCAATGCGACAAACAAACAAATTAATTTCATTCTAAAAGATACTTGGGAAAGGATGGAAAATGCCTTTATGGTTTCAAAGCACTAAGATAAATGGTATTTTCCAATAAATTAAGGTTTTGGCTCAAAGAATATGCGTTTGTCTTAAGCATAACCGCGAGATTATTTTTAGCAATTTGCGCATTTGCATTAGAACATTCTTTAACTGGACGGTTAAAGCGAGAGATACAAATATAATTCCCTTGTTTCAAAAGGCTTATTTCTTCAGGCTTTAACTGTTTTGTTTTTTTAATGGTGAAATCTGGTATTGACCTAGCGAAACTATCACCAGTCCAAGTCAGCCAATCTAAATTTTCATTCAATATATTGGAATTTTCATTCAGTTCTTCCTCTAAAGTCGATGTAATCGCATCTTGCAAAAGACGCACGGATTTAAAATCGCAAGTTAATTTTATGATATAATTCTCCATATCACTATCCACTATAACATTTGAAATGCCGTTTTTCTGTTCAAGAACGAGGACAAAATGATTAATCCGTCCTTTTATTTCGTCGCGTGAAGGTATTTTTTTACCCTCCAAGCTATCTAAGGCTAAAACAGAATTAATTTTCACTTTAGATACACTTAAGTTTACATTGTATTTAAATGTCCCCGAACCATCCGCATTCATTGTAATATCGTCAATAATTTCTATGCATGAACTAAGCATAAAACCAAGGGCCAAAAAAGAAAATATCAATTTCATAAATCAAAATTAATGAAAATAAGTTCGCAAAAATAGTACCACAAATTATTGTATTATCATTTACGCGCAACCTCGTTTCCAAAGGAAGTCGTTATATTTGCAAAAAACTTACAGGCATGGATAAATTTTCTACAGATAAAGCTCCTAAACCGGTTGGGCTATACCCACACGCGAGAAAAGCTGGAAATTTACTATTTCTTTCTGGCGTTGGTCCACGCACAGCAGGATCTGACGCAAATGATTCTGGTGTTCCAGGATTAAAATTGGACCACAATGGGAATTTTCTTGAATTCGATTTTGAAGCGCAATGTAGAAGTGTATTCGACAATGTCCGAATTATTTTAGAAGAATCAGGTTCAAGCTGGGACAAATTAATAGATGTAACCGTCTTTTTAGTAAATATGAAAAGAGATTTTGTGGATTACAATAAAATTTATGCCGAGTATTTCAAAGACAATTTGCCTTGTCGAACAACGGTTGAAATCAATTCGCTTCCAACACCCATTGCGATTGAATTAAAATGTATTGCAACTTTATAAAAAATAAAAAATGATTCGATTTATTATTCGTTGCGCTATTGCGCTAGCATCAATTTTCTTTACCGTTTACCTCTTTGCAACTGGATATTGGGGTTGGGGAATTATTATGATCTTGGTTACTGCCATTATTGGCTTGAGCTTTTTTAGAAATGAAAACATGATTTTGGGATTAAACCAAATGCGTTTAGGAAACACTGAAAAGGCAAAACACTACATGAACAAGATTACACATCCTCAGTTTATGCCGCGCAAACAACATGCTTATGTTGTGTTCCTAAAAGCTGTTCTAAACACTCAAGAGCTAGGCTTCGCAAAAAGTGAAGTTCTGTTACGTAAAGCACTTGCTTTAGGATTGAGAACAGGTCAAGATAATGCCGTTGCACGTATGCACTTATCTGGTATTTGCGCGCAAACGGGAAGAAAATCTGAGGCAGTTTCTCTTTTGGCTGAAGCAAAAAAGTTAGATGCAACTGGTGTAATGCGAGAGCAAATCACTATGATGCAAAAACAACTTCAAGTTGCACCTTCCAAAAATCAAATGCGCATGGCGCAAATGACAGGTGGGCGTAAGAAAACCCCTAGATCTCGATAATTTGAAAACAGAGAATCCCAAAATATTCGCCAGTTTTTGTGACAATTACGAATTGTTGGATGCTGGTGGCAGTCAAAAATTAGAGCGCTGGGGCGATATTATTACTATTCGACCCGATCGCCAAGCCTACTTTAAATCAGAAATTCCTTTCACCGAATGGGAGAAACAAGCGCATTGGAAATTCGTAGAAAAATCGAATTTAAAGGGTGCTTGGAAAAATTTAAACCCAGGAAAAAAAATATGGGATTTCAAAACACTGGATTTGACTTTTCAACTGGAGCTAACCCGGTATAAGCATATTGGTTTATTTCCTGAACAAAACATCAACTGGGAATTTATTTCTAAGAATCTCCGTGCCAAAGATCGTTTCTTGAATCTATTTGCCTACACAGGTGCGTCTTCACTTGTCGCGCGTAAAGTTGGTGCTGAAGTTTTACATGTAGACTCTGTAAAACAATTGATTTCATGGGCGAAAACCAATATGGAATTATCCGAATTGTCAGACATAAAATGGGTATTAGAAGACGCGTTGAAGTTTGCGCAACGAGAAGAAAAACGTGGCAATTCATATGACATGATTCAAATGGATCCTCCAGCTTGGGGTTTAGGTGCAAAAGGAGAAAAATGGAAGTTGGAAGATAAAATTCAAGCATTGGTTCAAACCACTTTTTCTATTTTAGAACCAAAAGGTTGGTTAATTCTTAACACATACAGTCCTAGCCAAAAATTAAACGATACACGCAGAGTAGTAGAGAAGATTTTTGGAAAAAGTGCCGAAGTTTGCTCTGAACTTTGGATGAAATCAAAAACCAATAAAGAAATTTATTACGGGGATATTATTCGAATTCAAAAGAAGTAATTACCTGTTAATCCAATGAATTGGATTCAAACTTTGAACGCCTGTTCCCGAAACCAAATGTACTTCAAAGTGCAGAACAGATACTGTATAGTCTGGTTTCACGAATAAAGAACCTATGCTCTCTTTTGTACTTATTTTGTCGCCAACTTTCACGTAGGTATTCTGAAGATTTGAATAGACTGTTCGGTAATTACCATGTTTAATAATTACCACTTTTCCGGCTCCAGGAATATTTAACACACTGGTTACTTCTCCTTCAAAAACTGCTCGAATTTCAGAAAACTTGGGTGCAGAAATGTCTATTCCGTTATTATTTGTAAACACATTATCGAAAGTGGGGTGCGGATTTTTACCATAGTTCTCGGTAACCGTACCTTTTTCTACTGGCCACGGTAATTTCCCCTTATTCGCAACAAAACTTCTACTCAATAGTTCCGACTCAGTGGTTGTTTTAAAGACAATATCACTTTTTGGTGTTACAGCTTCTGGTGCTGTTTTGGTTCCCGTATTTGCCTTTTTCTTCTCGGCTGCAGCTGCTTTTGCTCTTACTGCTTCTTCTTTTCTTCGTTTCTCTTCAGCAAGCGCGATTTCTCTTCGAATTGCAGCCGCAATTTCATTACTTATGGTTTGTTTCTTTTTTTCATCGGCTTTCAATTCAGCCCACAATCTGTCCTCTTCTTTTTTGAATTCCTGATATACCTTTTCTTGCTTTATTTTATCGGCAATCATGCTTGCTTTTTCATTTTTCTTTTCTTGCAGAACGATGATTTTTTCATTTTTTTGTTTTTTGACCTCATCAATTTCTCGAGCAATCAAACCTTGATGCTGTCGAATTATGACGAATTGCTTTTTTTGCAAATCTGTCATTTTCTCCAAGTATTTATTGCGCTTTATGGCTTCAAAATAAGATTCAGAAGAAAAAATAAACATCAATTTGCCAAACTTGTTTCGATGTTTATACGCGTAGATGACCAACTTTTTATATTGCGATTTTAAAACGGCTAATTTATTTACAAGCTCTTTGATTTGCTGATCTTTCTGCTCAATAATATAGTCAGCATTGCGAACTTGCTTATCGAAATTTTGAACCAGTTCTTCTCGAAAACGCACTTGATTATCGATTAATTTCAATTCAGTAAGTGAGGCCTCAGAATTGGTTTTGGTTTTGTCCAACAATAATTTGGTATTCGCTATTTTCCGAAGAAGAATTTCTTGGTCCTTTTTAAGTTTTTCTGCGGAAGTTTGCCCTAGTGAAAGTCCACTAAACAGTACAAAAACAAGTAAAAGGAAATTATTCGCAATCTTCATAGCCTTCCGGAACAATAAAATATAAAGGTTGAGGTACATTGACCTCGACTTTGTCATACGAAAGAGTAATCAAAAGGTTATTCCTCGCAGTAAAAACTTTTATAACTACTTTTTCAGGTACGTTCATCCCGCCTATCAATTGGCGAGAAATATAGTCTACATAAATACTTGCAGTATCACTTGGACTTAATATTTCCATGCCTTTCAACTGCTTCATATCATTGGCAAGAAAATACTTTATGGCCACGTCATTATCTTGGCGATCCAGGCGATTCATTTTTTTTGTTTTTCGCTTCCGATGAGAGGAAATTAAGTATTGATAGGGGTCATGAATTTGAAAATACTTTTGCATTGTATCGTAATCCAAAGGAATTCCAAGTATTAGTTCTTCTATGTTTTTTAAACTAAAATCAACGCCAAAATTATCTTTGATGAATTGCATATCAGCTCGGGAGACGCATTTATCACGTTTATTGACAACCGTTAAGCTATCCCGGGTAATCAAAGCATTGACGACTGGAATTGAGGCATACGTAATTATTGTATTTATGGCCGTATCTATATTCATCCGCAAAGAAGTTTTAAATGAAATATTGCGGGTTGTGTCGCTAAACTTAGTTGCTATTTTAGAATAGAAGAAAGTGGGACGCACGCGTGAAAGACTGTCCATTGATTCGAGTAAAATACTTGTTTTCACTCTTTTCACCTTTACCATATCTGTTTGCGTCAATTTCTTTGCACAAGAAGTTAAAACTAAAGAAACAATAAAAAATAGTCTAAAAAATAGGCTCATAATATTTAATATTCTCAATTTTTTTATCCAAATTTTTGTTTTTAGAACCTAAGGTTTTAGCTCGATTCCAATACTTCAAAGCATCCTCCGTTTTTTTGAGTTGTATGGATGCATCACCCATATGGTCTAATAAAAGATTATCCTCTATATCCAAAAGATAAGCTTTTTCGTAATAATTCATAGCGCCTTGGTAATCACCTTTTCTAAATAGAATTAAACCGTAAGTGTCTAAGAATTGTGGTTGATTTGGGGATCTTTCATTCGCCTTTTTTATCAATCCCTCCGCTTTTATTAAATCAATATTTTCACTTGCTAATCGATAGGCATAATTGTTTAACAACAGAGAACTGTTCGGGTCTTTTTCTAATGCTTTTGTATAATTATCATTCCCCTTATTGATGTCTTTCTTTCCAAAATATGCTTCTGCCATTTGTCCGTAAAATTCACCCAACAAAGATTTATCGTTTATTACATATTCTTTACCTATCTCAAGATTTACAAGCGCATCATCGAATTTTTTAAGTTGAATATTTCCTACTCCATTTAACAAATAAAATGAAGGGCTAGTAGGAAAAAACTTTATAGCTTCCTGACTATCTGAAGCGAGTTCTTCAAATTTCAGTGATTGGTATTCCATTATAAGCACCTGATTCCACAGCGAATGTGCACCTTTCTCAAATTCCAGCGCTTTGCGGTAACTTATCAAGGCTTCATCATCCCGCTTCAATTCTAGCAAATAATCCCCTCGTACCGAATGTGCCTTCGCCGATTCTGGATTTTCAATCACAAACAATTCAGCTAATTCTATTGCTCTTGGATCAATTGTTGCCTTTGGATTTTGAAGAGAAATCAAGACTTTCATTTTTGTGTCAAGGTCTACACCTTCGCCCTGAAAAGCTTTTTTCAAGGATAAGAAATAGTTGTCTTTGTCGCCTTTTCCACGATAAATATCAGCAATAAAAAGATGTATTCTCCCGTTTTTAGGGTCTGCTTTCACTAAATCTTCTAGTGTACTTAATGCTTTGTCATCTTGCTTCGTCTGAAAATAGTAATCAACCAAAGTGGACAATAATTGAGGATTTTCAGGATGCTGAGTTCTCGCTTTATTCAGTTCCTCCAAACCTTTTGCCTCTTGTTTAAGCTGAAGGTACAATTGGAATTTCTGGATTGAAATTTCAGGAATTACTCCGATTTGGTCTTCCGTTTTATTTAATTGATTAATCGCTTCTTGTGTTCTACCCGCGCGCACTAAACATTCTGCAAACGGATACAGCACCTCCGGATTGCGAGGTTGAGCTTTGACTAATTTTTCAAAAGCAACTATAGCCTCATTATATTGTTCTTTTTCAATGTAATAATAGGCCAATTCACTTGTGTAATGCAAATTATTAGGGTCTAATTTAGCGGCCTTTTTAATCGCTTCTCCAGATTTCATAGAATTACCTTGCACGAGGTATAATTCAGAAAGTGCGTAATACACCGCGTCATCGTTTTGCTTCATCGACAGGCACGCTTCAAAGCTTTGTATGGCTTCTGAAGTTTGACCTTTTGACTTTAGCCGAACGGCATTGTGAAATTTTTCAATATACGCGTAGTCCGCTTTCGAAAAACCTTTTTCACTTGGTGCTTCTGTATTCTTTTTTGAGCCACAGCCTGATAGAAATGCACCGACTATAATAAATACTATGAAATTGGTTTTTATCATTTAATCTATAACTGAAAAATCACCAAGACTTATATCGTTGGTTTTGCCTTTGTATATTGTTTTAGAGCCTATCATGGAGTTTTCCAAGTTGGCTTTTGAAATTAACGAATCGTTTTGAATGATTGTATTTTTTACAATGGAATTATCAACTTTCGTGCCTTTACCAATAGAAACATGCGGACCAACTATGGAGTTCGAAATCTCAACGTTTTCTCCAATGAAACAGGGTTGAATTACAACTGAATTCTTTATTGTCGCACTTTGCGCTTGTATTGATTTTCCCGCTTCTTTATCAAATTCCAAAACCCGTTGATTGGCATAAACTGTAACTTCTTTGTTGCCACAATCTAACCATTCATCAACTTTACCCGGTTTAAATTTGACGCCTTTTTCGGTCAATCTCCTCAAAGCATCTGGCAATTGATATTCACCACTTTTGATTATCTGATTGTCAATCAAATAATTTATTTCCTCTAAAAGATCTTCCCCTTTTTTGAAATAATAAATACCTATCATCGCCAAATCAGAAACGAAAGTCTGAGGTTTTTCAACGAAATCAATAATTTCTCCTGCTGCATTCATTTTCACAACCCCGAATGCACTGGGGTCATCAATTTGACTTACATATAAAATCCCTTCGTCGACAGTATCAATTTTAAAACTAGCTTTAAATAAAGTGTCAGCAAATGCAACAGTAACAGGCCCACTCAACAATTCTTTAGCGCAAAGTACGGCATGCGCTGTTCCTAATGGTTCCGTTTGATAGTGAATTGATCCTTTTGCTCCCAATTGAGTAGCCACCTCCAATAATTCTTTTTCAACTTCTGCGCCGAAATCGCCAATAACGAATCCAATTTCATCAATTTTCTCAGGACAACTAGCAGCGATATCTTCCACCAAACGGTGAACAATAGGTTTCCCGCCAACTGGTACTAAAGGTTTTGGTACAGTTAAAGTATGCGGGCGAAGGCGACTACCGCGCCCAGCCATAGGGATGATTAATTTCATTCGATTAAATTATTTTATTCCAGTGCTGCCGAATCCTCCGACACCACGTTCAGTTTCACTTAAAATTTCTGTTTTTACCCATTCTGCTTGTTCAACTTGAGCAAAAACCAATTGAGCAATTCGCTCACCGTTTTCCAAGATAACAGTTTCATTTGACAAATTGATAAGAATTACTCCAACTTCTCCGCGATAATCAGCATCGATGGTTCCAGGTGTATTTAAAACGGTCAAGCCTTTCTTCAATGCTAATCCACTTCTTGGCCGAACTTGACATTCGTAGCCAACTGGAATCTCAAGAAACAAACCCGTTTTTATCAAAGTGCGTTCCATAGGTTTTAAAACAACATTTTCAGATAAATTTGCTCGAACATCTAAACCTGCACTAGCATTGGTTTCGTATGCTGGCAAAGCATGCTCAGAAGAATTGATAACCTTAACTTTCATTCAATTGTTTTGGACTGCAAAAGTAAGAAATAATGTGGGCAATCTTTTGTTACAAGCTTTGAAATCCCTTCGTTAACATACTAATTGAAAAATTAATTAGTTTTAACTTTGGGCTTTTCCATGAGGTAAACCCAACCTATGTAACTCAGTAGCAGGAAATTTCGCAATGAATAATTGACGACTTTACTTTCAAAAGCTATTGTCCTACCAATAAAATAGAGCAACAATGCCAAACCAAGATAAAGGCTAAATTTCCTTAAATTATACGTAATTGGGTAATATTTTCTAGACAATAGATAGGATACGATCATTTGGGCGGCATAGACGATAAGAGTTGCCCATGCACTTGCCGTAAAACCATAAACTGGAATAAAAATCACATTTATGAAAACAGTTAAAACAGCGCCGCCAATAGCAATAAATGCGCCGAATCTCGTTTGTCCAGAGAGTTTATACCATATACTTTGATTAAAATAAATACCGAGAAAAACGTTCGCCAATAGTAAAATTGGCACAACATGTAAACCGACATGATATGCTTCGTTTCGGATAAATCCTTTGAAAAAATCTATGTTCAAACTAACTAATAAGAAAATCACACAAACTGCCGCTACAAAATAGTTCATGATCTTTCGGTATTGCTTATCGCGATCTAAATCTTTATTGCTTGCAAAAAAGAAGGGTTCCGCTGCATAACGATAGGCTTGCAAAAATATGGTCACCAACATCGCTAATTTGTAACACGCGCTGTATATTCCGACTTGTTCATTTGCATATTGGAGTGACTCCACAGTGCCTTGATATAATATATGTTTTAATAAGATTCTATCAATTGTTTCGTTTACTATACCGGCCAAACCGGCTATCATCAGTGGGAATGAGTAATACACCAATTCCTTAACAAAATCCATTTGAATTTTAAACTGAATGCCCAGAAAATCTTTGTATAGCGCAATAGGTTTTATGAGTGACGAAACAAGATTTGCCACAAGAATAAAAATTACCCCTTCTGCGGGCTCTTCTGGATTAAACAGCACGAGCATAAAAAAGAGATTGAGTCCAATATTAAAGCCTATGCTCGTCATCTGAATCGCAGCAAATTTCAAAGCTTTTTCTTCTGCACGGAGTTTTGCTAAAGGCAAAGCTGAAATCGCGTCAATTATAACAATTACCCCAAGTAAAATAATGTATTCAGGATGTTCACTGAATAGCATGGCATCAGCTATCGGTTGAAAAAAGAGCAGAAGAAGGATTGCGAAGGTTCCATTCACCAATAAAACGCTCAGAAAACTACTTCTAAAAACTTCCGCTTTGTCGTCCCGTTTCTGAAGGAAATGAAAATAAGCTGTTTCCATTCCAAAGGTCAACGTTACGATTAAGAACGCCACCCAAGCATACAATTCAGAAACAACTCCATATTCCGCTGGATTAACAAAAACACTCGTGTACAAAGGAACCAACAAGAAATTCAGGAACCGCCCAACAATGCTAGGCAATCCGTAAATGGCCGTTTGGCCTAAGAGTTTCTTGATGGGATTTGACACTATCCTCTAAAATTAGGTTTGCGTTTTTCTAAAAAAGCACTTGTTCCTTCTTTAAAATCGGTAGTGCCGAAGCATTTTCCAAATTCTTCGATTTCTACTTCAAAACCATTTGTCCCATCTATAGAATTTGCATTAATCGCTTTTATAGCTGAAGCAACAGCCATTTTTGAATTGTTTAATATTTTTCCAACTATCTTTTCACATTCAGCAATCAACTCATTTTGTTCCACCACAGCATTCACAAGTCCCCATTTGAGTGCTTCTTCAGCACCGATCATTCCTGCAGTAAAAACCATTTCGTTTGCTTTCCCGCGACCGACTAATTGCGCCAATCTTTGCGTTCCACCATAACCTGGAATTACACCCAATGAAACTTCTGGCAATCCCATTTTTGCATTCGAACTGGCAATACGGATGTGTGAGCACATGGCTAACTCCAATCCACCACCAAGTGCAAATCCATTTACAGCAGCGATAACAGGAATTGACATTTTTTCTACGAAGTCGAATAAAATATTTTGACCTTTTTGGGCCAATTCACCACCTTCAGCAACTGAAAAATCAGCAAACTCTTTAATGTCTGCTCCCGCAACAAATGCTTTTTCGCCAGAACCTGTTAGAATAACAGCGCCCATTTTTGGATCTGCATTTGCAGCAGTCAAAGCTTTGTTTAACTCCTCAATTGTTTCCTTGTTTAAGGCATTCAATTGGTTCGGGCGATTTATTGTTATGATTTGGTATTGATCTTTTTGATCAACGAGAATGTTGTTGTACATGAAATTCTGTTTATAACAAAAATAAGATTTTTCTACTCTTCTATTTGAATATTAAATAGCTATTCAAATTGGATGAAGTTTATTGAAGAATCCGATAATACATATTCCGGTATTGTTTCACCCCATTGCCATTGTACGCAAAAAATGGAATACCCCGCTTTTTTCAAGTCTTTTATCTCTTTTTCAGATGGAATGTTTGAAATTGCTTTTGTTCCGTTCATAAATTGCCAAGAAACACCGCCATAACCCCTCAGATAACTGTTCACAACTAGTTCTTTAGGACCATCCCATTTATTCTTTTCAAAAAACTCCCATTGCGCGTTCATGACATCAGATATAATCTTGTTTTCTGAATTCGGAACAAAACCATAATTGTCTGGTATTTCTGAGGGTTTCAGCAAAACAAATGTCCCGATAATCAAAAGGTTTAGATAGAGAAATTTTTTAAGCGCTAACTGCTTTATTTTTTCCAACATAAAAGCCAGTGGGAAAATCATCAATACAATTATAAGTGGAAAAGCGGGTGAAATAAATGATCCCATTTTCGTTGCAGCAATTGAAAAGAAAACATACACTAAAGCAGCAGAGAACGACATAAAACTCCACATCACTATCGATTTTCTATTGCCAAAAAGAATAACGAGCGAGGAAAATAACAGTAAAATGATTGTCAGCCAATGATTAAAGAATAGATTTTCAGCATTTTGAAAATGGAAATTCCAATCGCCCGGATGTCCTTCGATAACTTCAAAAAAATGGCGTCCGTTGTACGCCATTTCCTCTTTTGCTTCTTTCGGAAAACGGATGAAAATATAAATTTGCCAAGGAATGACAATCAGTACAGAAATACCTAGTGCTTTGAAAAATGCCTTAAAATCAACGTGCTTTTTCTGTAAAAAATTGATGGCGAGCCAAAGTCCCCACGGAGCGAAAATCAGCAAACCAACCAGCCACTTTGTCAAAATAGCACATCCCACAAAAATCCCTATCCACTTCACCCATTTTTTATCTGCTGAGCTATACATTCTGAACCATGCCCAAAAGGAAAGAAGTACATAAATCATAAAAACTGAATCGTTATGATCCGTTCCAATTCTCCCTGAAAGTAATCCTAAGGGAAAAGCCGAAACGGAAAAAAGCAATGCTGCGAGAAGTCCAAAATTTCGATGAAGCATCATTTTTCCAATATCAAAAATTGCCAATACACCAACCACATGAAGTAAAATTGAAGGAAGTCTTACGGTGTAAACGGTCGATCCAAATAATTTAACCATTAAACCAATTTGATAAAGAAATAGTGGTTGTTTGTGCAACCAAGTGTAGGTATTTGCCCAATCTTGTGGATTCCAAAGTAAAGGGTCTAAATCAATTAATATTGGGTGAAAAGGATTGATGGATAAATTTTTGCCAACTAAAGCATGAAATTGCTCATCCCAACGATACAAATAAGGTGTGAAAAGAGCAAAAGCGGATGCTAAGGAGAAAACTGACAGTCCTAAAGCCCAAATAAAAAGTTTATGCTTTTTCCAAAAAAGAAATATAGTTAAAGCAACAAGAACAACCCAAGCTAATGAAAATATGCAAGCCGTATTGGGGATATTTGTCCAGATTTCTGTCATTGACGTTTTTGTAGACGTTTGTAGAGTTTAATCAACAACATTAAGCCAATAGCAACAAGGAAAAATGAAAGTGTTGCTTTCCACCATGATAATCGGCCTTGCATTTCCACGAGAAAAATAATGGCAACCAAACAAAGTGTCGCCAATTCATTCCACATGCGTAGTTGGTTCGACTTCCATTTGAAAACTCCCTTTGCCATTTCGCACATCTTTTGTTGATTGATGAAATGGTAAATCAAAAGAACAACTACGAAAGCCAATTTAATGTGCATCCAAGGTTGTTGAAGTAAAACTGGATTGACAATTAACATCCACGTCCCAAAAAATACGGTTAAAACCATGGCTGGTGTTGCGATAATCCACCACAACTTTTTTTCCATGATTTGAAATTGATCACTCAATACTTTTTTCGCGCCTTCCTCTTTTTCTTGCGCTTCCGTGTGATAAATAAACAAACGCGGCATATAGAAAAGGCCTGCGAACCAACTCACAACGAAAATGATATGAAGAGATTTGATGATGTCGTATTCCATATTACGAAATTACGAATTACGAATGGTTCAATTACCAATTTAAATATTCGTAATTCGTTAACTAGTTTTTAAAGTTCAAGGTTAGCGTGAGGCGATGGACGTAAAGTGACCTTAAAATAGGAGTTGCATTAACGTTAATTAAACCATAGCTATAACGAATCTCTGGTAGAAAATGGAAAATTTCAAAATCTTTATCGAAGCCTAATCCAAAATCAATGGATGCATTTGTATTTCCGCTTTCATACATCCAAGTTGGTTTTGTTTTATCTACTAATGGAATCATCAAACTTGGACCAATAAATATATAAGGTCGATTCGTCTTTTTTCCCAACGCGTAATTCGCTTGTAGTCGAATATCTATGTTTTTCGGGTAGATTTCAAACTCATGTACAATAGCATCACCCGAAACAAGATCAAAAGCGGTATTACTAAATGAAAGTCCCAATTTAGTGACAACTGTGAAGTTTTTGGTTAAATCGTAATCGGCTAAAATTCCTAAACCACCGCCAAAAGTTGGCTTCGAAACTACCTCATTTCCCGTATTTACCTTCAGAAAGGATCGATTGCCTTCAAAGAAGAAGCCGTAACCAAACTTTTTGACTTTACTTTCCTGTGAAAAAGAAAAATACGATACAAGACTGATTATTGTAATTAACAGAAAACTCTTCATGCTAAAATTAATTATGGTTCGATTACTAGAACGCATTTTCATTATCTTTCTTGTATAAATTCAAATATTTAACAGAAATCAATTACGGATTGGCTGATTACTAAAGTTAAAAATTGACAATCCGTTAATTAAATAGCCCAATCAAATCATCGTTACTCAAAGATTTCAAAACAGATGTATCCGTTCTTACCAAATCATCTGCGAGTTCTTTTTTAGATTCTTGCATCCGCATGATTTTTTCTTCCAAGGTATTTGGGCAAATCAATCGAACGGCAACGACATTTTTCTTTTGACCAATTCGATAGCAGCGGTCGATTGCTTGATTTTCAACAGCTGGATTCCACCAAGGATCAACGATGTAAACGTAATCTGCTTCCGTTAAATTCAAACCTGTTCCTCCTGCTTTCAAACTAATTAAGAAAACGCGAACCTCATCGTCATTTTGGAAACGGTGAACAATTTCTTCTCGGTTTCTGGATTTTCCAGTTAAATATTCGTGCGAAATTTCTGCTTTATCGAGTTCTTTTCGAATTAAGTCTAGCATGGATACGAACTGAGAAAATATCAAAATCTTGTGTTGCTTATGTCGACTTTGAACTTCTTTCATTAATACTTCCATTTTCGCTGAGTCATGACCATAATCAACATCTTCGGGCAATAGTTTTGGTGAATTGCATATTTGGCGAAGCTTGGTTAAGCCTTGCAGCAACAATATGCTTTTGTTAGAATCGTGTTCTACTGTGTCGCGACTCAACAAAGATTCACGAATATCGTTTCTGTAAGAATCGTACACTTTTCGTTGCTCCTCACCCATTTCGCAGAAGAGAACCATTTCTGTTTTTTCCGGCAATTCTTTCGCGACTTGCTTTTTCGTTCTTCGTAGCAAAAATGGATTGATTTTATTCTGTAATTCCTTTGCTCTTGCTGTGTCCTTGAACTTATCGATTGGAATGGAATATTCATCACGGAATCGATTTTGTGAACCAAATAACCCTGGAATTGCGAAAGAAAATTGAGCGAACAAATCAAACGTATTGTTTTCGATTGGCGTTCCGGTTAAAACAATTCTGTTTCTAGCATTCAGTAACCGTGCTGCTTTATAACGCATGGAATCTGGATTCTTTATGGCTTGTGATTCGTCCAAGAAAATATAATCGAAATCAAATTTTTTCAGTTTGCTAACGTCCGAAAGTAAAGTTCCGTAGGTCGTTAATATGACGTCATAGTTTTTGAAACTTTCCGTATTTTTAACTCGTTTCGTTCCGTAATTGTTCAACATTTTTAAAGTTGGTGCAAACTTTTCAATTTCTCTATTCCAGTTGAAAAGCAAAGAAGTAGGAACAACTACCAAATGTGTTTTATCGTCTTTTTGTTCTTTCAGAGAAAGTATAAAAGCAATGATTTGAATGGTTTTTCCCAATCCCATGTCATCTGCCAAGCAACCACCGAAATTGAATTCATCCAAAAAGTGCAACCAGTTCAAGCCTTCGTGCTGATAATCACGTAAAATTCCGTTTAATTTCTTTGGTATTTCAACACTTTTTACGTTCTGAAAACTACTGATTTTCAGTTTTAAGTTGTCAACTTCATTTAAAATATCCGTATCAATATTTTCTTCTTCGAAAAGTTCATTGATCAGCGAATAATTGATTTTCGAAATCCGAATTTTACCGTCTACGAAATCACCTGATCGGAAATATTTACTAAATTTTTCTATCCATTCTTCTGGAAGCAGACCGTGTGTTCCATCGCCGAGTGTCACATAATTGCTTTTGTTTCGAATGGCTTTTTGAACTTGCTGAAGCGTTGCAGTTTGTTCATCAAATTTAATTTTTGCCGAAGTTTCAAACCAATCCAAACCGCTAGAAACACCAATTTTTACTGCTATTTTTGAAGGATTCCAATTGTTGTTTTTCAATTCTTTGAAACCGAGAACTTCTACGTCCAAACGTTTCCATTCATCAAAAGCAGCAATGAACCAGCCTTCGTTGTAGAAGTTTTTCTTGTGAATATAAAAATGATCGAAGCCGGTTAATTGCTCTTCAAAACTTTCGTGCTGGCGGATGAGCATTCCAATGAAACGATCTTCTTCTTTTTTATCTCGATCGATTGTAAACCACTCGCCTACTTCATCTATTCCCGATAATTGTTTCATGCTCAAAACTGGAACTTCCATCTGTCCGTAACGAATGGCTGGCGTGATTAGAATATAATTCTCAGATTCAGTAAGATATATTGTTTTTGTCGGTGCTTTCTTTTCAAAGAAAGTCGCGCGTTGTTTTTTTGTCGCTTCTTTTTTGAAAGCATAATTTACCTGAACTCTATCTTCCAGGCCGGATAAATACTTATCACTGAATTCTTCAAACTTCTCCTTTGGAACCAACAAACGAAAACGATGTTCCTTGAAAAAACGATACAGTTTGTATTTATGATCATGATCGAGAATGTAAAACTTTTTCTCAAATTCAATCAAAAACCGACAATTCAATTTTAATTGTTGGAAAGGGATTTTTCTATCATTTAAGTTTAAAAAAGGGAGAATTTCAAAGAAATCATCCTTTTGTTTTACGTCCATGGTAACATAAGCAGTCAAGGCAAACTTTAAATCAATTTCTCTAATATTTCGAGCAGTTGGTGTTCCAGAAATATCTTCATCTGTTAAATAAAATTTTACGCTCAATGGGTTTTTTACAACCCCACGCAAAACTTTCAATTGAGAAAAATCATCCTTCTCTCCAGCCATCGTTCCTTTGAAGTAGGTCAGCGCACTTAAAAATTTCAAAACTTCTGGATCATCGGTATTTTGCATTTCTACCGATGGACTAATCGTTCGAAATGGATTTTTCGGTTTTCCTGAAGTTGTTAGATCCGCTTCAAAATATGTCAAATCAATTTCTTCTCGGTATTGATTCTCAGAAAAAGCAACACCTCGAACCGTGTTTTTAGATTTTCGGATGATTTCTTTTTCGTCGAATTTATTGTTGTCCGGCAATAAAAACTTCTCTATTTTCTCTCTTCCTTTTTCATCAAAGCGAGGAATTTCCTTCATTTTTAATTCAACAGAAATGGCACTTCGGTTTGTTTTCAATTCAAAATAATCATCCAAATTCGGTAAATGAGCTAATCCGTATTGTTCAGCAGAACGTTTGAAAGCCAAATGTCGTTTCTCATAAGAAAAATACAATTTGATGCTATCTGTTTCAATGATTCTAGAAAGCGCCGTGGCTTGATGCAAACAAATCTCATCCTTTGGATTGTTGCAATCACAGGTAAGAATGAGTTGTTTGTCTACTTCTTGAACAGCAATAAAAACAGCATGTTCTTCTTGGAAAGCGGTAGTAACGAAAAAAGTAGCTGCATTAATTTCAATGCCTTTCAAATAGCAACCTTGCACGTGCTGAAACTGGCGTGGATGTCGGCCCGAATGCTCCGCAATAAAATCGACATCCAATTCGCTGAAATCAAAATCTTTGACGATTAGAATTTCAACCTCATCGTTAGATTCTTTATCTATAACTGTTGATATACGTTTGCTTACTTTTTTACTCATTTCATTTCGGGTCGACCTGCAAAGATGGGAATTATTAAACAAAAGTGTCGCTCAAAAATTTGCAGACCAACGTTTCATCTCTTAAAAGCGTTAAATTTAATGACTGAAAAACCTTTCTGCTTTTTTACTAACAGAGCATTAATCCAAACATGTGGTTTAGATGAGTGATTTCCGCAAAAATTAAATAGATTTATCGTTAATGAACGCATTAGAAAACTTAATTGAAGCAGAAAAAAAGGCGCAGATTCTTTTTGACGAGATAGAAGAACAACAACTTGTAGTTGACGGTAAAACGGAATTGGAATTGAACTCCGAAGTTTATGAATTGGCTTTTGAATTGTTTGGTATTCGGAAATTCTGGCACAAACGAATTGTGCGTTCTGGGAAAAATACCTTGCTTCCTTACAAAGAAAATCCACCTGTTCTTACACTTCAGAAAGATGATATTTTGTTTTTTGACTTCGGTCCTGTCTTCGATGATTGGGAAGCTGATGTTGGCAAAACCTACGTTTTGGGCAACAATGCCAAAAAGTTAAAAATGAAACTAGATGTCGAGCTTGCATGGCACGAAGGCAAAGCTTATTTCGACGCACACAAAAACGAACTAACGGGAGCTGACTTTTACGAATACTCCAAAAAATTAGCCGTTAAATACGATTGGGAATATGGCAACCACCATTGCGGTCATTTGATTGGAAACTTTCCGCACGAGCGAATTTTGGGCGACGAACAAAACAACTATATCCATCCAAATAATCACATCCGAATGGCAAAACTAGATGTAAAGGGCAATCCGCGCCATTGGATTTATGAAATCCATTTTGTGGATTTGGAAATGGAGATTGGTGGATTTTTTGAGCAATTGATGGGGTGATTAAAATAAACTGGGATTGGAGGGATTTGTCTGATTCGCGGGATTACTTATTGATACAAAATAATCACTGAATCCTGTTGTCCTTAAAATCCCTGTTAAATATTTTTTCTTTCAAAAATCCACCCTAATCCGCAAAACTTCTACCAAGAACTAAACTCCTAATACAACGCACTTGAAACTAACCGTTAATTCCTTATCTTTGCATGCTCAAAAAGAGATTGAAAATGGAATTGTCCAGTTTAGAAGTACAAAGAAGAGAATCGCTTGATAAATTGCGAGACCTTGGCATAGAACCTTATCCTGCAGCGCTGTATGACGTTACGGATTTTGCGAAAGAAATCAAAGAATCATTTGTTGATGGCAAGAAGGTTACGATTGCAGGGCGAATGATGTCGCAACGTGTGATGGGAAAAGCTTCTTTTGCAGAAATTCAAGACTCAACTGGACGTATTCAAAGCTATTTTAACCGCGACGAAATTTGTCCTGGTGAAGATAAAACAATGTACAACGACGTTTTCAAGAAATTACTCGATTTAGGTGATTTCATTGGAATAAAAGGATATTTATTCAAAACTCAAGTTGGTGAAATTTCTGTTCACGTAGAAGAATTTATCTTGCTGAGCAAAGCACTAAAACCGCTTCCAATGGCAAAAACAGATGCCGATGGAAAAGTTCATGATGCTTTTACTGATCCAGAATTGCGTTACCGTCAGCGTTACGTTGATTTGATCGTAAATCCTCATGTAAAAGAAACCTTTATCCGCCGTTCGAAAGCGATGAATGCCATGCGTTCGTTCTTCAACGAAAAAGGATACATGGAAGTGGAAACACCAATATTACAGCCAATTCCAGGTGGAGCTGCTGCTCGTCCGTTTATGACGCACCACAACGCATTGGATATGCCTTTGTACTTGCGAATTGCGAACGAATTGTATCTAAAAAGATTGATCGTTGGCGGATTTGATGGTGTTTATGAGTTTGCGAAAGATTTCCGTAACGAAGGAATGGACAGAACACACAACCCTGAATTTACCGTAATGGAAATTTATGTGGCGTACAAAGACTATTTCTGGATGATGGAATTCACAGAGAAAATGTTGGAACACGTGGCGATGGAAGTTTGCGGAACAACTGAAGTTCAAGTTGGTGAAAATAAAATCTCCTTGAAAGCGCCATACAAACGTGTTACAATGCGTCAATCGATTATTGATTTCACTGGATTTGATATCGAAAGAAAAACAGAAGAAGAATTGCACGCAGCTTGTAAAAGCATGGGAATAACTACCGACCCAAGTATGGGGAAAGGTAAATTGATCGACGAAATGTTCGGTGAAAAATGTGAAGGAAACTATATTCAACCGACGTTTATCACAGATTACCCAATTGATATGTCGCCTTTGTGTAAAAAACACCGAGACAATCCAGCTTACACGGAGCGTTTTGAGTTAATGGTAAACGGAAAAGAAATTGCGAATGCTTATTCGGAGTTAAATGATCCAATTGACCAGCGCGAGCGTTTCGAAGCGCAAATGGCACTTGCTGCAAAAGGCGATGACGAAGCAATGTTTATCGATCAAGATTTCTTGCGTGCTTTGGAATACGGAATGCCGCCAACATCAGGAATGGGAATAGGAATTGACCGTTTGGTGATGTTGTTGACCAATAATTCTTCCATTCAAGAAGTATTGTTCTTCCCGCAAATGCGACCAGAAGTTTTTGGAACGAAAAAAGGACCTGAGTTAACAGATAACGAAAAAATTATCGTTGGAATACTTGAAAAGTCAGGAAGAATTGATTTGAACGCATTAAAAACGGAAACAGGTTTCAGCGGAAAACAATGGGACGTTGCGATGAAAGGTTTGGCAAAACACGGATTGACCAAAGTTGAAAAGACAGAAGAAGGTTTGTTTGTGGAGATGAGCTAGAACTTAAAATAAATTATGACAAAGACCTGTTTCGTTTTGAGGCAGGTTTTTTTATTCTGTTTAGTCAATAAAATTATTACTTTAGGGAGACTAACTTACGAACCGAAACCATGAAAAGTAGTGCTATTTTTGTTCTATCCATTTTACTATTAGCTTCTTGCGCTGCCTATCAAACGGGAAATTTAACTTCAACAAACGCTGGCTCCAAATTTATTTATGAAGATGTTGCCATTGGAACGGCAAAAGCAGACCGAATTTGGGGTTTAGGAGGAATTAGAAAAGATGCCTTGGTTGCAGAAGCAAAACGTCAACTCATGACCGCTCGCCCTCTTGCGCAAAGCGAAGAATACATCAATTTTACCATCGATTTTAAGCGTTCGTTTATTTTAATCTTGGATAGAGCGAAAGTTACAGTTACCGCTGATGTTATTCGCCACACTTTATCTGAGCCCAAAGAACGCTACTCACCACTTTATTTGAACAAGATGTTTCAAGTAAATTTGGAAGATGATCTTTTTAAGATTGGGGATTACATTATGACTGAAGGACATTTGACTGGGCAAATATTAGCAATCAATAAAAACCAAAAGGCAACAGTTTCTCTGAAAAACAAGCGAGGTGAGATGATCACAAAGCGAAAATACCTGCGAGAACTATACAACAGAACAACAGTTTTCAAAGGGTTAAAAGCTGGTGATAATTTTGCGGTTACAAATATGGGGGAAATTACTAATTGTATAATTGTTGGTCTTGGCAAACAACAAATTTTGTTATTGACACCTAAAGGTCAATATGTTAAGCTTGATTACCCAAAATAAACCAATATGAAAAAGATTTACTATTACTTTCAATGCTACTGTCATCTTGCGTGGCCTACCAAATGGGAACTACGACACCTTCAACAGCTGGCGAAAAAGTTATTTATACCGATTTTGCTGTCGGCACCGCCCAATCTAATCGTATTTTCGGTTTGGGAGGAATGCGAAAAGATGCATTAATCTTGGAGGCCAGACGACAAATGGCAACAGCAAGACCACTTCTAGATGATGAAGAGTATGAGCATATTACAACCGATATTAAACATTCGTTTATCCTGATGGTACATCGAATTAAAGTTACCATGTCCGCTGATGTTGTAAAACATGTTCCAGACACAAAAGGTATTCGATACACAGAACGATACAAGGAAAAAGTATTTCAAAATTCGGCAAAGGACAGTACGTTTCATGTTGGACAATCTATAGTTACATATTTGGGAGTCCAAGGGGTAATTCTTGAAAACCGAAACAATTCACGAAGCCTTGTCCTAACAAAGAATGTACATGGTGAAATAATCACAAGGAAAATTAGTCACAAGAAATTATTTAGTGTCGAGGGCGAGTGGAATGGATATTCAGTTGGTCAAAGTATAGTGATAAAACCAGAAATTGATCTAGGACCTATCAACGGCACAATAATAGGAATTGGCAAGAAGAGATTATTAGTAAAAGACGCATTGGGAGAATTTAATAGCCTTAATCTTAAGGCTATTGAAATATTAAAAAACAACTGATTCTGAACTATTTGAAATTTTATTATTAAGGATTTTTGGAAAACGAATTAATTTTCAAAATCGTTCCTGCTGGGAATTACTTTGGTCATCACATTCGCATGAATAGTGGTGAACAAGTCTAAATCAGCTAATTGATCTACTTCAAAAGGATTAAAACAAGGAATTAAAAATTGAAGTTTGGTCGTAGTTAATTAACGCTTTTTCAGTCATTTATAAAAAAAGTTGAGTTATTCAATAAATTAGTGTACATTTGCTTAAATATTTTAAAAAATTACAATGAGTAAAGGCACAGTAAAATTCTTCAACGAAACAAAAGGATTTGGTTTCATCACAGAAGAAGGCGCAAACAAAGATCACTTTGTACACGTATCAGGATTAATCGACGAAGTACGCGAAGGTGACGTTGTTGAGTTTGAATTAGAAGAAGGTAAAAAAGGCTTAAACGCGGTAAACGTTAAAGTTATCTAATATACTTTTAAGAATTTCAAAATGAAAAAGCCCGTTTGTTAACAAACGGGCTTTTTTTGTGCTTCTACTTTTTTATCTCACATGAATAAATCACTAATTTCGGGACTAATCAGCATAACATCCCAATGGAAAATCTTTTTGACAAGAAGTTTCTTGTCAAGTTGTTGAAAAATTCAATAACCTCAATTTAGAAACACAAGCCTTTTGGCGGAATTGCCTTATCTGACCTTTGCGTTTTTAATCCTCGCACTTTTAATTCAAAAGCTTTTAAAGAAAGTAAGCCCAGAATAAATTCAGTGCTTCCCAACATTCATTACCTTTGCATTAAGTATTAAACGAATGAGCGAAGAACAATTAACAAGAATCAATAAATATTTAAGCGAAGTAGGTTTTTGTTCGAGACGTGCAGCAGATAAATTAGTTGAACAAGGAAGAGTCACAATTAACGGTATAGTCCCTGAAGTTGGAACCAAAGTGGCGCCAGGTGATGATGTACGTGTAGACGATAAGCCTTTGGTGAAATCTGATGACAAACCCGTTTATCTAGCATTTAACAAACCTGTTGGTATAGTTTGCACCACGGACACCAGTTTGGAAAAGGACAATATTATTGATTATATCAACTATCCTAAACGAATTTTCCCAATTGGCCGTTTGGATAAACCCAGTGAAGGATTAATTTTCCTCACCAACGATGGAGACATAGTAAACAAAATACTTCGCGCTCGAAATCACCACGAAAAAGAATATTTAGTTTCTGTTAATAGACCAATAACTCGAATTTTCTTAGAAGAAATGGCAAATGGTGTTCCAATTCTGGATACAGTTACTCGGCCATGTGTCATTGATCAAAAAGGGCGATTTGAATTTAAGATTGTTTTAACGCAAGGCTTAAATCGTCAAATACGCAGAATGTGCGAATATTTAGGATATGAAGTACTTGCATTACAAAGAATTCGAATTATGAATATTCATCTAGATGTTCCTGTTGGCGAATACCGAGATTTGACGGAAGCAGAGTTAGCCGAAATAAATAGAATGACTGAAGCATCGACAAAAATTCATTTTTCAGCGGATGATGACGAAGAATAAGATAGGATCATGAAAAAAACAATAGTTCGTATTAGTTCTAGTCTATTTCCTAGAGCGTTTTCAAATTTTGCCTATAAAAAACTTACGAATCCACAAAGTCATAAGCTAAAGCAAAATGACATTGTAAATATGGATTCCTCAACAAAAAGCAGGTTTAACTTTAAGTCAACTGAAATTCAGGTTTACGAATGGACAACTGACGCTAAACCACCTATTCTTTTGGTTCACGGCTGGGAAGGTCAAGCCGGTAATTTTTCAAATATTATTTCGCGATTATTGGCCGAAAATCATTCTGTTATTGCATTTGACGGTCCTTCACATGGACTTAGCAGTAAAAATGGTGGCACTAGTCTTTTTGAGTTTGCAGAAGTTGTAGGTGTGATAATCGAAAAATACGGTGTAAAAAGAATTATTAGTCACAGTTTTGGCGGAGTTGCAACCATGTATTCTTTGGCACAGAATCCATCTTTGGCTATTGAAAAATATATTTTACTGACTACACCGAATAAATTCCTTGACAGAATAGAAACAGTTGCTGAAGAAGTTGGCATTGCAAAACGGGTAAAAAAGAAGCTTGTTAATCGTTTAGAAAGCGAATTAAAAATGGATTTTTCTAAAATTTCTGTCGCCGATTTGTCTAGAAATGTGAACGTTAAAAATGCCTTGATACTTCATGATGAATTTGATAAAGTCTTGAGCATTCAAGAATCTAAAGCGGTTAATGATGTTTGGCCCGCATGTAATTTGGAAGTTATACATGGCACTGGACATTTTAAAATTTTAAACGCAGAGATTGTTCACAATAGAATAATTACATTTTTAGCTACTTAAAGAATAATTTCGCAAATCCTTTTTAAAAAGAAAATTGAATTCTTATGTACTTTTACTATCAAAATAAATCGTCAAAATAATGCGTGAAGAATTACTTGGACCAAAAGTAGAAAATGTTGCTGTTGCTGTTGTTGAAGAAATAGGAGAAAACAATGAAAATATTTATACCGTTTATTTAGCAAATTTCCGCGACGATATCATGGAGGGAATCATCATCACCAGTAAAGGATACGGACAAAATGCAAATACAGGCGAAAAAATTTCAACTTCCACTTTGCGTCATTGCATTGAAGTAATGCTTCCCAATGAAGTTGCCAAAATTGAACCTATAATGCCTGAAGTATTTGGTTTGTCAAATGAATATTGGGTTAGTTTTTGGGTAAATGATGTAATGTATGACAAAAAATTCGTGTTCTTAGCAGAAACTATTCTGGCCCAAAACATAAAATATATCCCTCAATTAAAATCGAAGGGGATTATTATCCAATAAGTTCATCTAATTTGTCAAGATCCTCAAGTTTCGAGATGGGAAATACCCATTCCGTTAATTCTTTCTCTTTCAACATTATCTGAGCTCCTCCAGCAAAAATTGGCAAACCGCCAGACTCTTTTTTCATTTTCTTAAAATAGTCCACACAAAAGTTATCATCGACAGCACCAATACAAGAGGTGAGCAAAGCAACAGGAGAGAGTTGATGAACAGAATCAATAACAGCCTGATATGGCATGCTTTGCCCGAGATACATCGAATAAATACCTTTATTCCTTAAAATGAAATGATAAAATAACAAACTCAATTCATGCCATTCGCTTTCAGGTAAAAACAATAAAACTTTTGGCGAACTTTTATCTGGCAAAGGTAAGCTGTCAGTTATCGATATAAGTTTTTGACGTATCAAATGTGTAATAAAATGCTCTTGTCCCGGTTGAATTGCCCCTGTTATCCAAAGAATTCCAATTCTCTGCAAAAAATTTGCAAGATGAACGGAGAATGTCTTCTCCACTCCGAATAATTCAAACAAATGATCTATTGTGCTCAAAAACAAGTGTTCATCCAACTGCATTAAAGCTAATAACAAGTTTTCATGATAAATATCATCTCTGTCTGTTATCCTTAGATCGCCAACTTTTTTTGTTTTTTCAGCAGTATTCATTTCAGCAATTCTGGATATTTTTACACCATTTTTGTTTAGAATTGCAACATTCAATAACTCTACTAAATCATCATCTGAATAATTCCTGATTTTTGTTTCGGTTCTTGCTGGACGCGGAATGCCATATCGCTTCTCCCAAATGCGAAGCGTGTGTGCCTTAATGCCTGTTAAAATTTCAATATCCTTAATTCTGTAATCTCCCATGTGTAAATTTGATATCGATAATGCATTTGGGCGCTATTTAACGCAGATTTAGCTTAATTGATTTATCTTTGTCCTAAAGGATACAATGATTTAATTTAAAACAAGTAGTTTTTTTACAACGTATGAAGAGGAGAATTTGTTTTGTCTTTGGTTTATTTTTTATTGGTATGTTACTGTTTTCAGGATGTAAAAGTAATGAAAATAACGACGACCAAGAACTCGACATGAGTGACAATTATGACGCTTTTCAAACATTTGATTTACGCGCTTTTGATATAAAGGCAAATATAAAATTGCCAGATGAAACAGCGAACATTGGCGCGGCAATGAAACCTGAAGTTTTACATGAAGAAGATAGTTTTAAGTGGGACATAATTGTTGGGCCAAATTTCAATGTTCATATTGAAGATTGGGGAGCAAATAAAGGATTGGTGGCTGATAAGAAACGGCAAAATAAAGAACTTAGCATATACGATATTACGTATTTAGTTGACGAGCCTACCTTTATTGTTTATAAACTTGCATTAAGAGTAAAGGGGGACAAGAATGCTTCTAAAAATGTTGGGGTTCCTCACGAATCATATCATGTTTTTGCAGAGAAAGAAATTGATGGGATTACCTATGAATTCCGCAGTTCTGACGATGGTTCTGAAAAAGTAATTATTGAACTCCTTGCCAAATCTATTCGGTCGGTTGTGCCAATCAAATAGTTTATACACGTAATTACTTTTTACTTTCGCTACTTTATTGGTAAATTTGCACTCACAAAAGTTGCCATGGAAATCAATAGAGAAAATATTCTGAGTGTTCTAGGGAAAATAATTGAACCCGATCTCAAAAAAGATATAGTAAGTTTAAATTTTGTCGAGAACATTTCTTTCGAAGGAAAAAACATTCAATTAACTGTTCACGTTTCGAACCCTGCTTTGCATGCAAGAAAACGAATGCAAGAAGCAATTGAATTTAACCTAAAAAGAAATTTTGGAGAAGACATTTCTGTCATATCAGAAGTTAAAGGTATTTCTTCCGAAGCACAAAAAGCGCATCGTAAAATTTTACCCGACGTAAAAAACATTGTAGCAATCGCTTCAGGTAAAGGAGGAGTTGGAAAATCTACCATTACGGCAAATATTGCCGGTGGATTAGCTAAATTAGGCTACAAAGTTGGTATTGTTGATGCTGATATTTATGGGCCTTCTATCCCGACCATGTTTGACGTAGTTAAAGAACGACCAACGATGATCGACGTTGATGGAATATCAAAAATTGCTCCGGTAATGGCCTACGGTATTTCCATTCTTTCTATTGGTTTTTTCACAGAAGCTGATAATGCTGTAGTCTGGAGAGGGCCAATGGCCTCTAAAGCATTGACACAATTGTTTACTGATGCGCACTGGGGTGAACTGGATTATTTATTAATTGATTTGCCTCCCGGCACAGGTGACATTCATCTTTCTTTGGTGCAAACTGTTCCTTTGGACGGCGCTGTTATTGTGAGTACTCCACAAGAAGTAGCACTGGCAGATGCCCGTAGAGGTGTGAACATGTTCCGTATGGACAGCTTAAAAGTTCCAATCGTAGGTATTGTTGAAAATATGGCCTGGTTCACACCTGCTGAATTGCCGGATAACAAATACTACTTATTCGGTCGTGACGGTGCAAAGAACTTAGCTGCAGGAATGGAAGTTCCTTTTTTAGGACATATTCCCTTGGTGCAAAGTGTTCGTGAGGCTGGTGATGCCGGTCGGCCTGCTGTATTTCAAGAAAACAGCGTTGTAGGCGCAGCCTTTGATGAATTAGTTCGTACATTTGTAGAAAATCTAAAAGTGGTGAAATCCAAGACAGTACAAACAAGTGTAATATGAGCCTGAACAAACCAGCTTTAACCTTAAGAATTAATGAAGCTCTTGCTTCTCTTCGTCCTTTTTTTGAAGCGGACGGTGGAGACATGGAATTGGTAGATATAACCGATGAAGGAATTGCTCGTGTAAAATTGTTAGGTGCTTGCCATGATTGCTCCATGAGCTTGATGACATTAAAAGCCGGTGTAGAACAGGCAATTAAACGTGTTGCCCCTGAAATTATTGGCGTTGAAGCATTCGAAGAATAAATTAATATTTCAAATATTTTTCGAGCACATTCCATACTTGATCCGCGGCTTGATCCCAAGAAAATAGGTTTCCTCTTTCCAAACTTTTTTGTGCTAAATCATTTCTTAGACTTTTATTGTTGGCCATCTCCCTTAATGCATTTTCTATCGATTTTTCATCCAATGGATCACAGTACAAAGCGGCTTCGGCTGCCACTTCGGGAAGAGATGTTAAATTTCCTGAAACAATAGGCACGCCACATTTCATCGCCTCTACCAATGGAATCCCAAATCCCTCAAAATAAGGTACATAAGCTAAAGATCCCGCTGAGGCCGTAATTTCTGCTAAACTCTCCAATGATAATCTTCCAGTAAAATGGATTTTCTCCTTTACCGCAGTCGCCGTATCGACTTTAAAGCCCTTATTTTTCCATAGATTCTCCCCCGCGATTACCAAATGAAAAGCATTTTCCTGTTCTGATGTGGCATATGCATTGTAGGCATTGATCAGTCGTACTAAATTTTTCCTTGGATGCAGCGCACCAACAAATAGAAAATAAGGTTTGCTATTTGAAATTTTATCTCGGATGAATTGTTTTTGCTCTTGTGGAATGGGGGCAAAGAAATCCGAAGCTCCATTCCAAATGACATGGATTTTTGATTCAGGAATTGAATAATTTTGAGCAATGTCAGTTTTTGAATAATGTGAAACTGTGATGATTTCACTCGCTTTTTTTGCAAATTTTGGGAAGAAATAGCGCAAATACTTTCTCGCTGCAAAGGGAATATCTTCTGGGAAATACTCAAAATTTACATCGTGAATAGTGGCAACTTGTGGTGTTTTCGTTTGCAAAGACAAATAACCATCTGGTGAAAAAAAGAGATCTATTTTGTGTTTTTTCAACGCTTTCGTCACCAACCATTCAAACCAAATGTAAAACAAAATTGGGTGACGTGCCGGTGGTGATAAGACCAGAGGTGTAACGTTTTTAGCGAATATGAATTTTTCATCGAAAGGTCGATCAAAGAAAAAGAAAAACTCATGTTCAGGGTGATTTACCACCAATCGTTTGCAGATTTCGTAGGTATACCAACCGAAACCTTCCATTTTTCCATTCAAAAGGAAACGTGTATTGATGGCAATGCGCATTAGAAATTATTAATATAATTCGTTCTTTTCTCTTCGCCAATGGTCGTATCATCTCCATGTCCAGATAGCACCAAGGTTTCTTCAGGGAGTTTAAACATAATTTCGAAAATTGATTTTTTCAATACTTCCATAGATCCGCCGGGCAAATCGGTTCTTCCAAAACTACCTTTAAACAAGACATCGCCATTCACAACCAGTTTTTCGTTTGCCAAATAATAAACGACATGTCCTGGACAATGACCCGGTGTATGAAACACTTTCATATCCATTTCGCCAAACTTAAGTGCCTCCCCACCTTTCAAAATATGAGTCGGATCAGGAGAAACCTTGTAATTTCCCATTCCATAAACGTGCGCATAATTTTCAACCGATTGTAAAATAGGGAAATCAGCTTCGTGCAGATAATAAGGAACTTTATATTTCCTCAATACAAATTGATTTCCTAACACATGATCAATATGCGCATGTGTATTTAACAACGCTATGACATTCAGTTTATTATTCTCGATATAACTTTGGAGCTCCAACTCCTCTTCCCGTTCATAACAACCCGGATCGACGATGACTGCATTTTTTTTGGCATCGGACAGAACATACATGTTTTCTTGAAATGTATTGAAAGTAAATTTTTCGATATGCATATTTATGGAATTGACTGAACACAAAATTAACAGGAATTTATAAAATTCTTTTCTTGGTATGATTTTAGGGGAGTGTTATCATTATATTTGTAAAAATAATTAAGATGAAAAGACTATTTTTTGCGCTTTTAGGAGTATCTATTTTAGCGAGTTGCGCTGTAAAAGTGCCATTAACGAAACTAATTCAGACTGAATACAATTTGACAACCGACAACATTGCAAGTGAAAAAATTCAGTTTTATATTTCCTCTGAAATAATTTTAGAGAGATTTACCCAACAAGGTTCGTCTACAACAACAAGTGACGGGACTTTGGTGACGAGCTCCTCTAAAACATCTAATCGAATTATTATTTTACCCAGAACCAAATGTGTTATGGATAAAGTGGGTGACAAAGGGGATTTTCTTATTCGTTTCGAAACAGGTCCCGGAAAAACTCTGACATTTATGACACGTCCGAACATGGATTCTGGTAAATACTATTTTGTGGCTGATTGGCAACAAGGAAAAGGAGGGAAAGTAAATTACGGAAATAAGGATGAATACTTTGCCACTGCCACTAGCGGAAATGCTTACTTATTGGTAAAGGTTAAAAAATCGCAGAAAAACAAACGCAAAGACCGTGTGGTCAAAGGAATGAAAATATAAATAAAAAGCCATCGCAAAACGATGGCTTTTTTGATTCCATTAACTAAATTTGAATTATTTGTTGCCATGAGTTTAATTCTTAATCGCGAGCTGAGTTGGTTGTCTTTTAATGAAAGAGTTCTGCAAGAAGCTATGGACACGAATGTGCCTCTAGTGGAACGGATCCGCTTTTTAGGCATTTACTCAAGTAATCTTGATGAATTTTTCCGTGTCCGTGTTGCCACTGTCCGACGGATGAAAGCCATTGACAAAGAAAAAATTGAAGGGTTTAATGGAACGCCTGGAGAATTGCTCGAAGAAATAAGAAGAATCGTTCTCATTCAGCAAAAATCATTTGAATGGGCCTATAAAAAAATACTAGTCGATTTTGCGAAACACAATGTTTTTCATATTACAGATAAAGATTTAAATCCTAAACAAGAGCTTAAGCTTCGTGCTTTTTATGAAGAAAAACTTAGGCACGCTATCGTTCCTTTGATTCTTGATAAAAAAACCCCTTTTCCAAGGTTAAAAGATTATCAAATCTATTTGGCGGTGAAGATGATTTATATCACCGCAAAAAAAGTGCGTTATGCTCTCGTACAGATTCCTTCTCAATTTTCACGCTTCTATCAACTCAAAGATGGTGAAAAGCAACAAATAATCTTAATTGATGATATCATTCGATTAAACCTTCGCGCCATTTTTTCAATTTTTAATTTTGATGAGATTGAAGCGCATACCTTTAAATTTACAAGAGACGCCGAACTTGATTTAGATGATGATTTATCCGAATCATTTATTGAAAAAATAGAAAAAAGTGTCAAGAATAGAAAAAAGGGAGAACCCTTGCGATTTGTTTATGACCAACAGATGCCGGAAGACATGTTGGAATATTTACTAGGTGGGTTGAATTTGAAGCAAGGTGTAAACACAATTCCTGGTGGCAGATACCATAATTTTAAAGATTTCAGTAAGTTTCCAAATTTCAACAACAAATCATTTGTATACCCAGCAATGCCACCACTTATTCACCCTTTACTAGAAGGGAAAAGAAGTGTATTCAAAGCAATCCTGGAACAAGATGTTTTGTTACATTTCCCTTATCACAAATTTACCTATGTGGTCGATTTGATTAGTGAAGCTGCAATAGATCCAAAAGTTGTTTCTATTAAAATAAATCTCTACCGTGTTGCCGAAGACTCGCAAGTAATGAATGCTTTAATGAACGCCGTCAGCAATGGAAAACAAGTAACGGTTGTCTTTGAATTACAAGCCCGTTTTGATGAAGAAAATAACCTGATCTGGTCGGAAAGGTTAAAGGAAAACGGTGCAGATGTCTATTATGGTTTGCCTCAGCGAAAAATTCATTCTAAACTTCTTCAAATTAAGCGAATTACAGGTAAAAAAATGCAAATCGTAAGTTATATTGGTACTGGTAATTTTCACGAAGGAACAGCGAAAATATATAGTGATTTAGCCTTGCTTACAGCAAACAAAAAAATCGCAAATGAAGTAGGAAGAGTTTTCGAACTTATAGAAACTGGAAACGAAAGTTATCCTTTTGAAGAATTAATCGTTTCACCCTTCAATTCTCGTGAAAAAATATTAAATCTTATCGACAATGAAATCAAGTTTGCGAAAAATGGAAATGCTGGTTTTATTAGAATTAAAATCAACAATCTTGTCGACAACGTAATGATAGAAAAACTCTACAAAGCAAGTAAAGCCGGTGTCAAAATTGAAATGATCGTTCGAGGAATTTGCACCCTTGTACCTAGAGTTCCAAACATAAGCGAGAATATTAAAGTCATCAGTATTGTTGACCGATATTTGGAACATGCTCGATTTATGATCTTCGGAAATAATAAAAAACCTTTGTACTTCATTTCCAGCGCAGATTGGATGGAACGAAATTTAAATAGTAGAATTGAAGTGACCACCCCTATCTATGATGAAACACTAAAGAAAGAAATTGATGTCATTTTCAACTATCAATGGAAAGGGAATGTTAAAGTTCGTGTTTTAGATAAAAACATGAAAAATCGTTATCATCGCAAAGATGATAAAAAACCTTTTCGAGCTCAATTTGAGTTGTACGAGCACTATTTAAAAATATTGAAAGAGGTTCATTAAACTTAAGTTTATAACCACGAATACTTTTACTAAATCTATAGCGTTCTAAAGGTAGTCCGAAGAAATTTTTGTCTAATTTATTGTTGTCATTTATATCGTGACAAACACCAATTACATAGCTTGCTTTGGCTAAATCTTTAATGCTTATCCGCAAGTTTCCCCAGTAGAACGTAAATTGTTTACGTAGTACGCTTTTAACTTTGCTTAAAACAATGAGCAAAGATGAAAATATTAGAATTTTTTAAGCGGTTTCCAGATGAAGAATCTTGCAAACAAGAATTTATTCAATTTCGATTAAACGAAGGTGTTAAGTGTAAGAAATGTGCGTCTTTAGACCACTATTGGAAGAATAAAAGAGAACAATGGGAGTGTAAAAATTGTGGATTTCGAACGACCATCAAATCTGGAACCGTGATGGAAAACAGCAAATTGCCATTTCAATATTGGTTCATCACAATGCATTTACTCAGCTGTACTAAAAAGAGCTTTTCAGCAAAGGAAATACAACGAGAACTTGGACACAATAGGTATCAACCTATTTGGGAAATGGCACATAAAATCCGTAGTGTTATGGGATTAAGAGATGATATTTACACCCTTGGAAATGAGATTGAGTTGGATGATGGGTTCTTTGAAACAGTTGATATTCGCAGAGATCTCAGTGAGCCGTTAAAACGAGGAAGAGGAAGTCAACGACAAACTACGGTTCTAGTTATGGCTGAATCACAAGAAGTCGAATTGACTGAACGCAACAAGAAATACGCCCATCAAAAAAAGTTAGGATTTCTTAAAATGAAAGTAATTACAGGTGGATTTTCAGAGAAATTATTCACTCCAAAAGTAAATCAACACGTTGAAAAAGATACAACTATAAAGTCTGACGGTTCTACAAGTTATTCGGAGTTGAAAGATAATTTTGACCACCAACCAAAAACAATCCCTAAAAAAGAAGCTGCAAAAATTTTACCATGGGTGCACACTGCAATTAGCAATGCCAAAAGAATGTTACTCGATGTTCATCACCGAATAGATGATGACTTTCTACAGAATTACTTAAATGCTTACGTATTCAAACTAAATAGAAGATACTTTAACAATATGTTTGACAGATTGTTAATTGCAGCTGTGAACAGGAAATGGAATTATCTTGGGGAAACTTGCGGATAAGCATATTATTTATCCTAACTACGACCCCAATCAAAAAACCAAAAAAGGCAACCCGACGGGTTGCCTTTTTTATGGATAAATCTCTTGTGTTTCGATCCAGTTGCTTTTATTAAGCGCTCGATCAATGAGCAGAATACGATATTTAATTGTGTCGCTATCAGCGGATACTAAATTGTAAAAAATAGGTTCTATCGTATACTCAACGGTTCCGGAAATACTTTTACGCTTTCCGTCGTAAATTGGCTTTAACCGATTCGCTAAAACGATACTGTCGCCATTCAAATCGGTGCCGGGTTGCCAGCCGCCAATGTCTTTCTTTTCGTAATAAACCAGATAAAGATTGTAGTAATAAAAAGATCCTATATCAAAAGGGGAAGCCACATCGTCGTTACTCAGGCCAATATCGCCTTCTCCATCTTCGAAAGAAAAAACAAGTTTCGCTGAATCACCTGTTATAGCAAATGATTCAAATTCGATTTTGGGTGTGGAGGGAAACTTGTTTTTTTTAAAACAACTTGCCACTAATAGCACAACCACAATACCGAGAAATAGTCTTTTCATGCCCTAATTTAGGAAATACCTTTCAAAAATACCATTTCTTTCATTGGAAGCGGTTAATTTTGGACCATGAATCCATGGAGGGGTATTTTTTCTATTCAATCTGATGCAGAATTCGAAAGTTGGGCCTTAAAGGCATTTGATTTTCAGCAAATACATTGTGCTGTTTACCGTGAGTTTTGTCAAATGTTGAACAGAACCAAGGCAAATTCAATCCATGAAATTCCTTTTTTACCTATTTCTTTTTTTAAATCTCACAAGGTTTGCCATGATGAATTGTCGATAGAAACGATATTCAAAAGTAGTGGAACAACCGGAATGGACCGAAGTCAGCATTTTATTCAGTCGACTGCAATGTACCGTGAATCTTTTCGCCGAACGTATATTGAACAGATTGGCAATCCAAAAGACCACGTGATTTTGGCCCTTTTACCTAATTATCTTGAGCAAGGGGAATCAAGTTTGGTTTTCATGGTCGATCATTTGGTGAAACTAACTGAAAACGATTTGTCAGGATTCTTGCTTTCTGATTTGAACAGCATAGCTGAGCGTTATCAAAAAGCAGTTGAAAGCAATAAGAAAGTGGTAATTTTTGGTGTTTCTTACGCATTGCTCGATTTAGCCGAAAAGGGAATAAATCTTTCTGAAGCGACGATAATTGAAACGGGCGGCATGAAAGGGCGACGAAAAGAAATGAGCAAACAAGAACTCCATCAAGTTTTGAAAAATGGATTCGGTGTTGATTATATTTCGTCAGAATATGGAATGACTGAATTACTCTCACAAGCATATTCGGAGAAAGATGGTTTGTTCAGTATCCCAAAATGGATGCGCGTACAATTGCGTGAAACAAATGACCCACTTTCAAACTTATCCAAAGATAAAACAGGCGGAATTAATGTCATTGATCTTGCAAATGTGTACAGTTGTAGTTTCATTGCAACACAAGATTTAGGCCGAATTGAAAACAATAAATTGCGACTCATGGGTCGCTTCGACCATGCGGATATTCGAGGATGTAATTTATTGGTAGAATAATTACGAGTAGTTTTTCGCTAAAATCAATGAAAACACTACCTTTAGTTCTCAAAGTAGAGGTTCATAGTGCGTACACTTTTCATATTTCTTTTCTTTTGCTCATTTACTGCTCAAGCTCAGTTCTACAATGGCAGTCAGCAGGATTTTGGCAAAAATCGTGTCCAATATTATGAGTTTGATTGGCGCTATCAAAATTATGAGCGTTTCAAGGTGTACTTTTACCGAGGTGAAGAAAAAATGGCTGAATATACCGCCAAAACGATTCAACGAGAATTGCTCGAAATGGAAGAATATCTCAACTATTCTATCAAAGAACATTTGGAAATATTGGTCTTTAAAACGTTAACGGATTTACGACAAAGTAATATTGGTTTAACGAATGAGAATGAAGCTCAATACGGCGGTCAAAGTCAGATCGTCGGGTCAAAATTATTCATTTATTATCAAGACAATCACGCTGATTTTCAAAGTCAAATTCGTGGAGTTATTGCTGAAACGGTGATGCGAAATATATTATTTGGTTCACAATGGTCAGATGTTCTCGTTGCCAATGACCCCAATAAACATCCAATTTGGTTTATAAAAGGCTTTGTTGATTATTTAGCACAACCTTGGGATGCCGATTTTGAAGCAACAATAAAAGACGGTTTTCTAACCGGATTATATGATGATTTTTCTCGGTTAAACGAAGAGCAAAGTAGGAGAGCAGGTCGTGCATTTTGGTTCTTCATTGCGGATGCTTACGGTAAAAGTCAATTAATAAATTTGCTTTTTATTACCAAAATGACCGGACACATCGATAGATCGCTTGAATATGTTTTGGGTTCCGATTTGAAAATGTTGTTACCAAGTTTCAGTAATTATTATAAAAAGCATTTTTTGGCAGATTTGAAGTATCAAGAGGATATTTCGGGACAAGAATTGAAGTTTCGTTTGCGGAAAAATGAAAAATTAGTTCGTTTTACTGCTTCCAATGAAGGGCAGAATTTAGCATACGTCACGAATAGAGAAGGTCGATATAGAATTATTTTAAAAGAGGAAGGAAAGAAAAAAACAAAAAAATTAGTCGCATTTGAGCCCAAATTACCTCGAATTCAAGATTTAAGTTTTCCAGTTTTAACCTTTCACCCAAATGGAAAGTTTCTCGTCTATTTCACGGAAAGAAAAGGAAAGCTTTTATTTTGTCTTTATGATATCGAGGAGCAAACGACAACTCGAAAAGAAATGCCGAGTTTAGAGAAAGTACTTTCCGCCGATTATTCTGCCGATGGACAAAACCTTGTAATAAGTGGTGTTAAAAATGGGCAAACCGATCTTTACAATTATAAAATCAGAGGCAATTCTTTAGATCAGCTCACCGACGATTTGTGGGATGACCTGGATCCGACTTGGTCACTCGACAACAAGGAAATTGTTTTTTCTTCAAATAGATCGAGCGATACGCTAAAAAAAGAAGAGGAGATCTTGCCGAATGAGAATCTATTCGACTTGTTCACTTTCGAATATAAGAACAAGAATAAAAATAAAATCATCCTAAAAAGATTGACCAATACACCCGAGGTGAGCGAAACGAAGCCGATTGAAGTTAAGGAGGATGTATTTTATTACTTAAACGACCAAAATGGTTTGCGCAACCGATGGAAATTGGAAAAAGATAGTGTGATAAGCTTTATAGATACAATGATTCACTATCGATTGAACAATAGAATACGGCCAGTTTCAAACCTGAACACAGGTATTCTCGATTTTAAAGTCATTTCTCCTTCAGAAGTTATCACACAGATTCACCAAAACAGAAGTGACTATCTTATTCGCCAGCCGCTGTTCGAAGGTGAAAAGGAATCGAATAAAGTTTATTTTTTAAATAAACTTAATCAGAAACAAGGTCCAAGTGCAGAGGGGGATGATATGGAGGTTTCTGAGCATGTCAAAGATTCAATTCCGGTTAAAATTGAAACTTCAGAGGATGGTCGTTATGAAAAAGAGACCTTAGTTCTGTATCAAAGCACAGAGGAATACCAAGGTCAAATTGTTGTTCAAGACAACAGTTTAGCATTTGGAGAACCTCTGCGGCTTTCTTACCGTTTAAATTTTGCCAAAGATTATATAAGTGCCAAAATCGACAATTCATTTTTGAGTCAATCCTATCAATTGTATTCAGGTCCAGGCAGTGTCTACCTTAATCCTTTGGTTAGTGGTTTGCTTCGAATAAGTTTTAGCGATGTCATGGAAGACTATGTGCTTTCTGGTGGAATGCGAATACCAACTTCAAGAAATTCAAGTGAATTTTATGCTGCAGTGGATATGCGAAAAAAACGACTGGATAAACAATTGTTTTACTACCGTAGAAGTTATGAAAATGATAGAGGAATACAAGTAGATAAATTGATAACCCACGAAGTTCAGTTGAATTTTACTTATCCTTTTTCTGAGGTTTTTTCATGGAGAAGTACGATTTTATCTCGAATAGATATTGCACATCCACTCGCAATCGATACGCCTTCTTTATTGAGAGAAACAAATTATTTCTATCAAGGTGGTTTGAAAACTTATCTGGTGTTTGACAATGCAAGACAATGGTCAGAAAACGCTTGGTCGGGCACAAAAGCAAAAGTTTTTGCTGAATATTTACAAAATATCGAAAGCAACGCGACGGGTATGATAAATCTAGGTTTTGATATACGACATTCCATAAAATTACTTAAAGAAATGGTTTGGGTTAACCGATTTGCTTTTGGAACGTCTCTTGGAAATAGCAGATTGCTCTATTATATGGGTGGGGTTGATAACTGGTTACTAAGGCCGAAAGTTAATTTTAATAATGAGATTCCGGTGGACCCAAAAGGGCAATTCGCCTACCAAACATTAGCAACACCAATGCGTGGATTTATTCAGAATCAAAGAAATGGAAACAGCTTTGCCGTATTCAATTCTGAGATTCGTATTCCAGTTTTTGTGATGTTAAGCAAAACAACGGTGAGAAATGAACCACTTCGAACTTTCCAATTAATTGGGTTTTTTGATTTAGGTACAGCATGGACTGGATCAAGTCCATTTTCGAAGAATAACTTCTTTAATGTAGAGACTATTATTGATAAACCGACCGTAATAAAAATAAACAATAGCAGGGAGCCATTAATTGCGGCACTAGGTTTTGGGCTTAGAAGCAAAATATTTGGTTACTTTGTAAGAGGAGATTTAGGTTGGGGGATTGAAAATGGTTCCTTCAATGAAAAACCTCAATTGTTTTTATCCTTGTCACATGATATTTAAAAATATGACTTTTCAGACTATTGTTTTACTAGTGTTAATCGGTATTGTTTCAGGAATACTAAGCGGATTTGTGGGAGTTGGCGGGGGAATAATTATCGTACCAGCACTAATTTTTCTTTTGGGAATGACCCAACTGGGTGCACAAGGAACGAGTTTGTTTGTGTTGTTACTCCCAATTGGAATTCTCGCGGTTATGAATTACTGGAAAGCTGGTCAAATTAATTTGTCATACGGATTAGTTGTATCCTTAGCTTTTGTAATTGGCGGTTATTTTGGAAGTAAATTTGCATTGAAAATATCGCCAAATTTAGTGCGGTTAATCTTTGGAATTATAATGGTATTGATTTCCGCTAAAATGTTGTATTCAGGTTACCAAGGTTTGAGCAATGAAAAGTAAGATTATAAAACAAGTCAAACAACTTTCGGAAAATTTTTTCTCTGAAGTGAATGAAATGCGTGAACATTTACATAGCAACCCGGAATTGTCGTTTCAAGAATTCAATACCATGCGTTTTGTTTCAGATCGCCTAACGGAATGGAATATTCCACATCAAACGGGTATCGCCGGAACAGGAATTATAGCACATATTAGAGGAGGATTTACCGAAGATACGGAACATGTCGTGTTGCGAGCCGACTTAGACGCATTGCCAATTTTGGAACGAAATGAAGTGTTTTACAAGTCCAAAGTTGATGGAGTGATGCATGCTTGTGGTCACGATGTACATACTTCCATTTTGCTAGGTACAGCAAAAATATTAAAAGAAATGGAAGATCAACTTTCTTCACCAGTACAGCTATTATTTCAACCAGGAGAAGAGAAAGCTCCGGGTGGGGCATCCCTGATGATTGCAGCTGGAGCTTTGAAAATGAACCCAATAAAAGCAATCTACGGTTTGCATGTTTTTCCGGAAATGGAAGTTGGGAAAGTTGGTTTTAGAGAAGGTTTATACATGGCTTCATGTGATGAATTACATCTAAAGATTATTGGGAAAGGAGGTCATGCCGCACTTCCTGAAAATTGTATAAATCCGATTTCTGCCGGAGCAAAAGTGGTGGCCAGTTTATCCAATGACATTAAAGCTCAATGCAACCCCGAAATTCCCTGCATTATTAGCATTGGTCATTTCGAAGCGATTGGCGCAACAAATGTTATTCCTGAGTCAGCTATTTTGAAAGGGACGTTTCGAACGATGAATGAAGAATGGCGAAAAGAAGCTTTGGATTTGATGAAGTTGAAAATCGCGCAAATTGCAAAAGAAACGGACACTATTATTGAGTTTGAAGTTGTAAAGGGTTACCCTTGTTTGGAAAATGATAGTAAAACAACGATTGAATTAAAGCTTAAAGCCCAAGAATTTCTAGGAATTGAGAATGTGGAAGATTTGCCATTGCGCATGACGGCGGAAGATTTTTCTTTTTATACGCAATTGGTTCCAGCTTGTTTTTTCCGTTTAGGCGTCCGAAATGAGGCAAAAGGTATTGTTAATGGAGTTCACCACCCTAACTTTGACATTGATAAAAATGCGTTAAAAACGGGCATGCAGATTATGGCCTCTACGGCTTTTTAATATGAAAAATTACTTCTTCCGTTTACTGATTTTGGTGTTATCTCCTACTTGTAGCGAAGACAAAAAAAATATCGTCATTAACTCCGAAGCCGTTCACCTCAAATTGCTCATTTACTATGAATAAACTTATTCTTCTTTCTGTTTTGCTCCTGATGTTTTCTTGTAACAAAGTAAAGCAGGGCAATCGATTTCTTGCGGGTGATTGGGAGATTAAGAATTATTCGGAAATTATTTTTGACGGCACCACAAATAAATTCAATTTGGTTTCAGGCTCGGCTCATTTTGATAATTTAAATGGAAAAGCTGAAGCGAACTTTAGTCTCGCTCTTTGTGCTGTCAACAATGTAGATACAGTTAATAGAAATATTTCTGGCGTTTATGCGCGAAGAGCAATTGATACGCTTGAACTTAAAATAAATAACACAGTTTACCTTTTCGATATCAATCGGATATTCAAAAAAGATTTGAATTTACAGGGTGGGTTTGATCTAAACCGAAAAGGGGTTTACATCATGAAGAAAAAGTGAAATTTTTTTCTAAAGAAACAGTGCGATAAATTAATTGGCGTATTCATTCATGAACTTAATTCGCATTAATCGAAGTTCATCCTCCGAATAATCTCCATCAAATTCATTATAGGCTTCTATCAAATCGTCCGTTTCAGACTCAATGAAATAATCGAAAATTTCTTCCTGATTATCTGAATCCAAAATATCGTCTATGTAATAATTTATATTGACACGTGTTCCAGAAGAAACAATAGCTTCAATTTCATCTATCACTTCAACTAACGTTTTACCTTGCGATCGACCAATATCTTCTAAAGGTAATTTGCGATCTATATTTTGAATCAGCTGAACTTTTAAACCAGATTTATTGACCAATGATTTTACTACCATATCGTTTGGTCGTTCAATATCATTGGATTCAACATAACCCTTGATTAACTCAACAAATGGCCGACCGTAACGCGCGGCCTTTCCTTGACCTACACCTTGAATGTTTGTCAATTCATCTAAAGTAATTGGATATTGAAAGCACATATCCTTCAAAGAAGGTTCTTGAAACACCACAAATGGAGGCACTTTGCTCTTTTTCGCTGTTGTTTTTCGTAATTCGAGAAGCATTTTATATAAATTCTCATCGAATGCCGCACCTTTTCCAGCTATTAAAATATCATCCTCATCGGAAACATTGTAATTGTTTTCTTTGATTAAAGTGAATGATGTTGGTTTTTTAAGGAATTTCTCGCCAGCTTCAGTCATTTTTAAAATTCCGTAGCTTTCAATATCTTTAGAAAGCAAACCCGATACAACGGCTTGGCGAATACAAGCGTTCCATAAATTTTCATTCGTATCTTTTCCTCTTCCGAAATTTGGAGAGAGATTATGTCTATAGTTTTTTATGTCTGAGGTAACATTGCCAGCTAAAAATGCACAAACATATTTTGGTTTTTGCTGTTCCTGTAATTCCACAACCGTTTCTAATAAGGCAATTATAAAGTCTTTACCTTCAATTTTCTCCTTAGGATGTCGACAATTATCACAATTTGCTTCACATCTTTTTTCGTTAAATTCTTCTCCAAAATAGTGGAGTATGAATTTACGTCGACAAACGGAAGTTTCAGCGTAGGATACAATTTCGTTCAGCAATTGCCGGCCAATTTCTAATTCAGCCACAGGTTTACCCTGAAGAAACTTCTCTAATTTCTCAATATCTTTGTAAGCGTAAAAAGCTAAACATTCTCCTTCGCCCCCATCACGACCAGCGCGCCCCGTCTCTTGGTAATAGCTTTCTATAGATTTAGGAATATCGTGATGAATAACAAAGCGCACATCAGGCTTATCGATTCCCATTCCGAATGCTATAGTTGCAACAATTATATTTACATCTTCCATCAAGAACATATCTTGATGTCTGCCGCGCGTTGTCGCATCTAATCCAGCGTGATAAGGCAAAGCCGAAATTCCGTTTACTTGGAGCAATTCGGCAATCTCTTCTACTTTTTTCCGGCTCAAGCAATAAATGATACCACTTTTACCTTCCATGCCTCGTATGTAGCGAATAATTTCTTTTTCAACGTTGCGTTTTTGTCGTATTTCGTAATACAAATTATCACGATTGAATGAAGATTGGAAAACTGTAGCATCCAACATATTCAAGTTTTTCTGAATGTCATGTTGAACTTTGGGAGTGGCCGTGGCCGTCAAAGCGATAATGGGCACATCTGAAATTTTTTCAAATATTTCTCTTAATCTGCGGTATTCAGGTCGGAAATCATGTCCCCACTCTGAAATACAATGCGCTTCGTCAATGGCGAAAAAGGAGATATTTACTGAAGTGAGAAAATTAATGTTTTCCTGTTTGGTTAATGATTCCGGCGCGACAAAAAGCATTTTGGTAATTCCTGAAACGATATCAGCTTTGACTCGGGTAATTTCAGTTTTTGTCAAGGATGAATTTAACACGTGTGCAATTCCTTCCTCTTCGCTGACACCCCGTATTGCATCGACTTGATTTTTCATCAAGGCAATCAGAGGAGAAACGATAATCGCTGTTCCTTCAGAGAGCAAAGCGGGTAATTGATAACATAGCGACTTTCCGCCGCCAGTTGGCATAATCACAAATGTATTTTTACGATTTAATATATTGGTGATTATACTTTCTTGACTTCCTTTGAATTTGTCAAAACCAAAAAACTTGCGCAATGCAATTTTTAGATTATCGTCTGCCATTTATAGTATAAAATTAAAAAGGGTCTAGGAAAAGAGCCTAGCAGACGAATATAGTCAAACAATATATATTTATCATCATAAAAAATATAAAATACTTCTTTTTTAAGCTGAAAAAATATAAAAATGAGAAGGATAAATTATGGCTTACCTCACGCTGATTGCTTATTTTTGAGCTCTCTATGGAAGAAGAAAAAGAAATGTCGTTTTTGGATCATCTCGAAGAATTGAGATGGAGATTGGTTCGTTCGGCTATCGCTATTTTAGTTGTGGGGATTTGTCTTTGGATTTTTAAAACGTGGATAATGGAAAACGTTTTACTTATTCTTCGTTCTCCAGACTTTGTTACGTACCGAATGATGTGCCAATGGTTTGGTGTTTGTATGGAAGAAATAAATTTCGACATGCAAAGTATTGAAATGTCGGGACAGTTCTCTTATGCCTTGATGATATCACTTGTTGGTGGAGTTGTGGTAACTTTTCCTTACATCTTTTATCAACTGTGGTCATTTGTTAAACCAGGTTTAAAACAAAATGAAAAGAAAGTAGCCAAAGGGATTATTTTTTGGGTAAGCTTACTTTTCTTTTTCGGTATACTTTTCGGCTATTTCATTGTTGCTCCTCTTTGTGTTCAGTTTTTTGGAGGATTCACGCTGTCGGATCAAATTCACAATAGTTTTACCGTCAATTCTTTGCTGTCAATGATTATTTCTACAGTTTTTTATTCTGGATTATTGTTTTTGTTGCCAGTCGTAAGTTTTTTATTGACGCAATTAGGAATTATCAATGCGGCTTTTTTACGCAAATACAGAAAGCACTCCCTCGTTGGTGTTTTAATTCTAGCTGCTGTGATTACTCCTCCAGATTTAATTTCACAAGTTATTGTCGCAATTCCTATTGCATTCTTGTACGAAGTCGGTATATTCGTAGCAGCTCGTGCTGAGAAGAAACAACAAACAAACCAATAACCAAATACAATTAATGAAAATCAAAATTCTGATTTTTATACTCTTAGCTTTTTCTTTGACCTCTTGGGGACAAAAAACGATTTTACAAGGTAAAGTAACGGATCAAGCAAATGGCGAAGCAATGCCATTTGTAAAAGTGCAATTTCAGGGCACAAAGATTGGGATGCTTACGGATTCTATCGGAAATTACTATTTGGAAACATATTATGCATCCGACTCTTTGATTTTTTCATTCGCAGGTTATAAGAAACAAATTCTTTTTGTCAAGAAAGATGCAGTACAAACATTGGATGTGAAATTGTCAATTCAAGTTACGGAAATAAACGAAGTAGTAGTTCGACCACCGGATGAATTTCCTTCGACTATCCTTCATCGGAAAATGGTCGCGAATAAAGAAATCAACGACAAAGAGAAACTCAATGCCTACGAATACGAGTTGTACAACAAGCTACAACTCGATTTGAATAATATGGGAGATAAATTCACGGATAGAAAACTGTTAAAGCAGCTCGATTTTGTGATGGACTACCTAGATTCATCAGAAAATGAAAAAACATATTTACCAATTCTTTTGACCGAATCCGTTTCTGATTTTTATTTTAAGAATAACCCGAAGAAAAAAGTTGAGGTAATGCAAGCGTATCGTGTGTCAGGAACGGAAGATCTTTCTTTCAATCAGTTTTTGGGAGATATGTATTTGGATATTAATATTTATGACAATTACATTAAGATGTTTGGTAAATCCTTTGTTTCTCCTACCGCAAATTTTGCCCGATCTTTCTATCGTTTCTATTTGAATGATTCAAGTTTTATCGATAATCAATGGTGTTATCTATTAAATTTTGTTCCAAAACGATCTGGCGATTTAACTTTTACGGGAGAAATGTGGATTCACGACACTACCTATGCGATAAAACAATTCAACGCCAATATTTCACCTGATGCTAACTTGAACTTTATTACGGATATGTATTTCGAGCATAGTTTTGATATGGTGGCCCCTGAAGTTTGGATGCTAACTGAAGAAAAAATGATTGCTGACCTAAACATCACGCAGAATTCCAAATTATATGGTTTGTACGGAAGAAAATATGCTTCGAGAAGGAATTTTACCATTAATGAACAAAAACCAGAGGAATTTTACAAAGTGGATGATGCTGTCGTAACAGTGAAAGGAGCGAGCACAAGAAGTGATGCATATTGGGCTAAAAAAAGGCACAAACCGCTCTCGAGGCAGGAAGAAAGAATTGATGCAATGGTGGATTCATTGAACAACAACACCTATTTCACAATGTTAAAAAATATAACCTATATGGCCACAACAGGTTATTATCCTGTAGGTAAAGTAGAACTTGGGAGTATATTTAGTCTCATTAGCACAAATCCTGTAGAACAACTTCGATTGGCGGTTTCGATAAGAACATCGAATGCTTTTTCACGTAAAGTTGAGTTTGGTGGTCGACTAGCATATGGTTTTTTGGATCAACGATTCAAATATTTGTTAACGTTTCGGGCTAATTTGAGTCAAGAGAAACGAACACTACTTAAATGTTATTATAATTATGATATTGAACAACTAGGTCAGTCGGCAACCGCATCCACAGTGGGGAGTACATTTGGAACGGCATTTCAAACTGGAGTTCTAGATAAATTGACTTTTGTTTCTAGGGTCGGCGCCAACATCGAAAGAGACATTAAAAAGGACTTTGTTGTCAAAGGTGGGTTTGAATGGAGAAAACTGGAAGCTTTAGGTAGCGCGAATTATGTTCGAATAAACAATCAGTTGAGTACCCCAGATACCGCATCGAGATTGACTACGTCGGAATTTACGGCAAGTATTCGATGGGCAAAAGGAGAAGAGTTTATTTCAGGAGCTTTTGATAGAACTAGTTTGCGTTCTAAATACCCAGTTATAATATTTCAAGCCACTTTAGGTGTTAAGGGTTTGTTTGAAAGTGATTATGAATATCAGAAATTCGATTTATTTATTGATCACACGAAAACATTAGGCATATTTGGACAAATACGATACGGCGCTAATGTTGGGAAAACTTTTGGTTCTGCAGCTTATCCTTTTTTAAAAATACACGAAGGAAGTCAGTCTTATTGGCTTTTGACATCAACATTTAACAAATTGAATTTCTATGAGTTCATTTCAAATCAATATGTTACGGCATACCTTGAGCAGCATTGGGATGGGTTCTTTTTTGATCGAATTCCATTGATTAAAAAATTGAAATGGAGATTAGTTAGCGGAACAAGGGCTACTATTGGCTCCTTATCAAGTGCATCTATCGGAAATATTCGAGTGCCTACTTTTGTCAATAGCTTTAATAATGTACCCTATGTAGAAGCTAATCTTGGTATTGAGAATATTTTTAAATTCGGACGAGTAGATTTGGTTTGGAGATTAACACATCGTATGCCAGGAGAAAATCCTTTGGGTGTACGAGGAAGGATATCCTTTAATTTTTAACTTTACCACGTGAAATTATACACTAATAATATTAAAAAATCATATAAAGGTCGTCATGTCGTTAAAGGAGTGACGATTGAGGTGAATGAAGGCGAAATAGTTGGTCTCCTTGGCCCAAACGGCGCGGGAAAAACAACCTCCTTTTATATGATCGTTGGATTAGTGAGTCCAGATACGGGAAGTGTTTTCCTGGACGATGTTGATATTACAAAGCATGCGATGTATCGTCGTTCCCAAATGGGAATTGGCTATTTGCCGCAGGAGGTTTCTGTTTTCCGTAAGTTGAGTGTCGAAGACAATATTATGGCGATATTGGAAATGACAGATATGAATAAGGAGGATAGAAAGAATCGTTTGGAAGAATTGTTAAATGAATTCAGTTTGACTCATGTTCGAAAAACTTTAGGCAATCGCCTATCTGGGGGAGAAAAACGACGAACTGAAATAGCACGTGCATTAGCAACAAACCCAAAATTTCTATTGCTTGATGAACCATTCGCTGGCGTTGACCCAATTGCAGTTGAGGATATTCAAGCCATTATTTCTCAACTTAAAGAAAAAGGCATAGGGATTTTAATAACTGATCATAACGTTCAAGAAACACTCAACATTACCGATAGGGCTTATCTGTTGTTTGAAGGAAGTATCCTGAAGTCTGGAACTGCGGAAGAATTAGCGGATGATGAACAAGTTAGAAAAGTGTACCTAGGTCAAAAATTTGTTTTAAGACGGGAATAAATATACGAAGTTCTGGCCACAAAAAAAGGTTGCAAGTCTTAGACCAACAACCTTACTGTTTGATATTTTATTCTGTAGTTTATTTCGATGCCAAATCAACGTTTTCTACATTATCAATGCTGCCATATGCGTCGCAATGTCTCCCTTGAGAACCTCCGCAAGCAAATAATCCAGCTGTTAACACCAATGTTAATATTGTCAAAATTGCTACTCTTTTCATGTTTTCGGTTTTATTCATTAATATCAATCTATATAGTACAAAGTTATTACTAATTACGTTAATTTCATACTTTTATTGCACAGGATACGTTCTTTGTTCCAATAATAACACCCTTATTTACGTTCAAGTCTAGCATGTGGTTTTCAAAAGCAGTTATTTTATTTTTTTGCTTATTTCCATTGGTTGGGTTGAGTCAAAAACCATTCCAGCTAATCTTTACGAACGAAGACTACAAAGGTTTCAAAAAGAATCCTGAAAAATATTTTAAGGATAGTTTGGGGCCAATAAAGTATGTCCAAGAGCTCCAGTATTCTGCAATAGAAAATGGTTATTTAACAGCATCTGTGGATAGTTCGTATTCAGTTGATAAAACGTATTACGCTGACTTTTATTTAGGCCCAAAATTCGGAAATATTGTGTTAAATATGAGCTCTGAAGACATGTATTTTTTCCAAAAATACATGCGGATTTCTGAAAATTTTTTAACAAAACAGAAATTTCGACCAAAAGAAGTTGCCAAAACAATACGTGATTTACACAATTGTTTACTTTCGAATGGCTATCCATTTGCCAAAATTTCATTGACAGATATTCAAGTGGGGGAATCAAGGAGTTCAGCTCACGTTAAAATTGAAAAATTCAATCAATTGAAATGGCACAAACTTATTGTGAAAGGCGATACAGCAATTTCAACGGCTTATTTGTACAATTTACTGCAAATAAAACCAGGGAAACTATATGATGAATCTCAACTGCAATTTATTACGAGTAGAATAAATCAAGTTTCTTTCTTGACAGAAATAAAACCGCATGAGCTCCTTTTTACGCAAGAGGGAGTGGATGTATATTTATATATCAACAGCAAACCCTTGAGTTCTATAAATGGATTTTTGGGTTTACAACCAGATCCTATTCAGAATAAATATTTCTTAACGGGTGAACTTACCTTGAAATTGGTGAATGTTATTAAACGTGGAGAATTATTGGACATAAACTGGAGAAATATTCAAGCGCAAACGCAACAATTACAAGCAAGAATAAACTACCCTTTTTTATTTAAATCATCTTTTGGAGTAGATGGACAATTTAAACTATACAAACGAGACAGTACTTTTCTTGATTTAAAATCAAAAATAGCCATTCAGTATTATTTGAAAGGTGGAAACTTTGTCTCTTTCTACTTTGAGCGAAACAATTCTTCCTTACTTGGCGGAGCATCGAATAACACGAGTTTCAGTAATTTGGCGAATGTAAAAAGCAATAACTACGGGATTTCAATTTCACGCCGAAAAGTGGATTATTTTCCGAATCCGACACAAGGCATAAATATTTTATCTTCTTTCTCTGTAGGACAAAGACAAAGTAGAACCACGGATACAAGCTTAGTTGTTAATGATTTACTTTTTAAATGCGAAAGTGTCATAGAATATTTTATTCCTATAACGCAAAGAAACATTATCCGATTTGCGAATCAAACGTACTTGATTTCGGCTCCAGAGGTTTTTCAAAATGAGTTGATACGATTTGGTGGTTTATTGTCACAACGCGGTTTTAATGAAGATGAAATTTTTGCTTCTACCTTGTCTATCTTTAGTTTAGAATATCGGTTTTTATTGGACAAGAATTCACGGGTTTTTGTTTTCTTCGATCAGAGTTTGTATGAAAATACAAGTTTACAGTATCGAAAAGATCAACCTTTTGGGTTTGGTGGAGGCATGTCATTTGGCACCAATATTGGAATTTTCTCATTGCAATACGCTTTGGGAAGTCAACAGGGAAACCCAATTCTTTTTAAAAATGGGAAGATACATTTCGGATATATTGCCTATTTTTAAGGGTGAAATCCACTCAACTAAAAATAGCCCGATTATTCTGAAAGACTATCCGAAAAGAGCGCAAGTCTAAATAGGTTGAGAATTTGCCTTTAGAATATCAATCGCATTAAAATTAACGGCCTTGCATTGAACCTTTGATTTCCTTCATGAATTCTGAAGCATATACAAAATCGATAATTTCTTTATTGTCAGTTGTAATGATAGACTTCCTGTCACCTTCCCACCATTTTTTGCCTTCATGAATGAAAATAATATTGTCCCCAATTTCTATAACGGAGTTCATATCGTGGGTAATCACAACGGTTGTCATGTTTGATTCATAAGTAATTTCACGAATCAAATTGTCAATTACAATTGCGGTTTGAGGATCTAATCCTGAGTTGGGCTCATCACAAAATAAATATTTTGGGTTCATTGCAATCGCTCGAGCAATTGCAACTCGTTTTTTCATTCCTCCGCTAAGTTCAGCAGGCAGTAAATGATTTTGCCCCTCGAGATTTACACGTTCCAAACAGAAGTTAACACGATTAAGCATCTCTTTCTTGGTTTGTGTGCCAAACATGGTTAAAGGGAACATAATATTTTGTTCCACATTCATGGAATCAAACAGCGCCGAAGCTTGGAAAAGCATCCCAATTTCTTTTCGTATTTCTTTCCTATCATGGCGATTCATAGTCGTAAAGTTCCGCCCATCAAAAATAACGTTGCCTTTATCAGGCTCGTGTAAACCAACGATACATTTGGTTAAAACCGATTTTCCTTGACCAGATTGTCCAATAATTAAATTGACTTTTCCTGGCTGGAACTGGGCATTGATGTCAAATAAAATTTGACGATCTCCAAATGATTTTTCTAAATGTTTTGCTTCAATCATTACAACAACAACATTTGGGTAAGAATGAAATTACAAATGAGAATAACAATACTGCTGCTCACAACGGCTTGTGTAGATGAACGTCCAACGTCCAAAGCGCCACCTTTTGTATAATAGCCACAAAAAGAAGAAACAGATACAATTACAAAGGCGAATACAACGGATTTTATTAAAGCATACCAGACATCACTCAATTTAAAGAATGTCCGCAATCCAAAAATATAGGTGTCTGTTGAAGATAAATCGGCCAAAATCAACGAGGCCCATCCACCAATTAAACTCAATCCAATGGACATGATAATTAGGAACGGAAAGAAAAGTACTGCTGCGGTAATTTTTGGAAGAACCAAAAATGACAGGGAATTAACGCCCATTATTTCCAAGGCATCAATTTGTTCGGTAACGCGCATAGTGCCAATTTCAGAAGCGACATTAGAACCAATTTTCCCAGCCATAATCAATGAAATAATAGTTGGAGAAAATTCAAGAATGGTGCTTGATCTGGTAATATATCCAATTGTATATGCGGGCAACCAAGGGGAATCCATATTTGATGCTGTTTGCAACGCAATAACCGCACCCATAAATGCCGACAACAACGCAACCAAAGGAATCGAATTAATACCTATGCTTTGAATTTCGTCGAATAATCGAACCCGAAAGATTTTCAGTTTTTCGGGCTTTGAAAAAACCACCCAAAGCATTTGAAAATATTTCCCTATGTTAAATAATATATTCACTGAACCGCTAAATTAATCGATATTTCCGTTTAGTCGAAGGGAATAGGTTAAGTTTTATTAAAAGTCTAACGTTGCTAAGTATTTATTAGATGAATTTCTAATTGAATAACTAGTAACTATCTTCGAACGAAGAATTAATTTTACCACATGAACAATCCAACGGCATTTGAACAACATCAGCGAATCTTGCAAAAGTATTTGCCTTTGAAGTTTGTGGATACTGTTGTTGAATTAATACTAAAAAACCCTTTAGAATTCGCGATTGTAGCCCCAAGATCCACTAAACTGGGGGATTTTAGATACGGACCAAGTTTAAAACGACCAAAAATCACTATCAACGGAAACTTAAATTCGTATTCATTTCTGATAACAACTTTGCACGAATTGGCGCATTATTTTGCCCATTTGGAATATGGTGGACGAATAAAAGCACACGGTAAGGAATGGCAAAAAACATATCAGAAACTAATTTATCCAACTATTGAAAGCGGTCACTTACCAAAAGATATTGAGGATGCTCTTTTGAAATCACTTGTGAATGTCAAGGCTTCGTCTTGCACAGATTTGAATCTTATGCGTGTATTGCGTGCGTATGATTCAGATGTGAACGAAACGCTATATTTAGAAGATATTGATGAAAACACGCATTTTGAGTTGAATGGAAAATGGTTTGCAAAAGGAAAGTTGAGAAGAAAAAGATACCTTTGTTGCGAATTGAGTACGCGTAAAAACTACTTGGTTTCTGCCTTGGCTGAAGTAAAATTAAAAGACAATGAAAAATAACTATTGCGTAATTATGGCTGGTGGAATCGGAAGTAGATTCTGGCCTATGTCTACTCCCGAAAGACCAAAACAATTTTTAGATGTTCTTGGAATGGGGAAATCTCTTCTTCAATTAACCTATGATCGTTTGAAACACATTGCGCCAAAGGAGAATATTTACGTAGTGACAAATGCCAATTACGTTGATTTAGTCGCAGAACAAATTCCAGAAATGGCTTTGGGACAGATTTTGGCCGAACCAATGCGTAAAAATACAGCCCCTTGTATCGCTTATGCAGCTGCGAAAATTCAAGATTTGAATCCAGAAGCGAATATAATTGTTGCTCCCTCAGACCATTTAATTTTAAAAGATGATTTGTTCTTGGAAACAATTAATGCGGCTATAGCAAGAGCTGAGCAAGGGAAATTAGTGACTTTGGGTATTCAACCTTCTCGTCCAGACACAGGGTATGGCTACATCGAAGTTGATGCGACTAACAATGTTCAACCTGGACAAGCGACTGAAGTTATTCAATTTCGGGAAAAACCAGATTTGGCAACAGCAGAATCTTTTTTGGCAAGCGGCAATTTTTTCTGGAATTCTGGAATTTTCATCTGGAAAACGGAAACTATTTTAAAAGCATTGCACGATTTCCAACCTGAATTGTACGATATTTTCACAAAGGAAATGGCGCTTTACAATACAGAAGAAGAGCAAACGATGGTCAACAAATGTTTCGCAGATTGCGAGGATATTTCTATCGATTTTGCAGTTATGGAACATGCCAAAAATGTAGATGTCGTTATCGCAACTTTCGACTGGTCAGATTTAGGAACGTGGGGCTCGCTTTATACGCACATGCCACAAGACGAAAACGGAAATGCCGTTGTAGGTAATCATGTTACAATGATCGATTCTAAAAATTGCATCGTCAACGTTCCTGATAATAAATTGGTGATGATCCAAGGTTTAGAAAATCAAATTATCATCGAAGCCGATGGAAATTTGATGATAATTTCCCAAAAAGATGAACAAGATCTAAAGAAATTTTTACCAAAAGTTCAAGCGAAGAGTCCAGGGTTTTTTAATGATTAAAAGTAGGTTCTATGTTCCAACTACCCCAATATCATTCCCGCCATAGTAGCAGAAAGCAGAGAGGCAAGAGAACCACCAAGAACGGCTTTTAATCCAAATTCAGATAAAGTCTTACGTTGATTAGGCGCCAATGAACCAATTCCGCCTATTTGAATGCCGATAGAAGCGAAATTGGCAAATCCACAGAGCATATAGGTAGCCATAATCACGGACTTGTCATAAGTAAAATGCAATGAATTTGCCATGTTTTTCAATTCCGCCAATTGAATATAGCCGACAAATTCTGAAGCAGCAAGTTTCACCCCTAATAATTGACCCATGAGCATCATGTCTTCTTTTGCAACACCTATTAACCACATCAAAGGAGAAAAGACTATACCTAAGATGGTTTCAAGAGAAAACTTCGTGTAAGGTGTGTATATAGCTATTAATTCATTTAATCCTGACCAACTTCCGATCCATCCCAAAGTGTAATTGATCATTGCGATAAACGCTATAAATACAAGTAGCATCGCAGCTACATTTGCAGCAAGTTTCAATCCTTCAGTTGTTCCTGTAGAAATTGCATCCAAAACATTTGATCCGATTTTGTCTTTGGAAACCTCAACTTCTGTATTTATTTTCTCGGTTTGTGGATAAAGCATTTTGGAAATTACAATGGCACCTGGAGCTGCCATTACAGAAGCAGCAAGTAAATGTTTTGCAAATTCTAATCGCAATGCAGGATCACTTCCTCCAAGAAAACCTATGTAGGCAGCAAGTACTCCTCCAGCAACTGTTGCCATACCGCCGATCATCACCAAAAGGATTTCACTCTTGTTCATCTTCTCCAAATATGCTTTAATCATAAGTGGAGCTTCTGTTTGACCAAGGAAAATATTTCCTGCTACTGAAAGACTTTCTGCACCTGAAATGGATAATAATTTCGTTAAGACTATCGCTAAAGCTTTTACAATTTTTTGAATGATACCAAGATAGAAAAGGAGGGAAGTTAAAGCTGAGAAGAAGATTATTGTCGGCAGTACTTGGAATAAAAAGATGAAACCGAAACTTTCAATGTTCATCATTCCACCTAATAAAAATTCACTACCGGCTCTCGTGAAATCTAAAACGAGCACGAAAAGGCTTCCAATAAATTCAAAAGTGTGCTGAACGAATGGAACTTTTAATACGCCAATTGCTAATATAATTTGTGCAAATAGTCCAAGACCGACGGTTTTCCATTTGATCGCTTTCCGATTGGCGCTAAAGATGAATGCAATCAATAAAAGCGCAAACATCCCTAAAATACCGCGTAAAATACTACTGGTTGAGATACCCTTGCTTTTGATTAATGTTTTCGTTTCAGCGTTTATAGTTTGGTTTGTTTTAACCTTGAAGGAATAACTTTTACCTCTGCTTTCTAGCTGTAATGTCGAATCTGTGTTGGATTTTAAAACAAATCGCTTTGTTGGCGCATCAGAAGCATTTTCATAGAGAAATAGGAAGTTATCTTGAACTTGATAATCACCGTTCTGAGTTAAGCTATCTCCTGAAAAATTCAGTGAATATTTTCCGTTCTGAAATTCGATGAAGTCATTTTCAGCATTTTCAATCAGCCACTTTTGCTCTAAGTTTTGACTGTGTAAAGAGAAAATGAGACAGAACACAACACTCAGTACGGAAATGATTTTTTTCATAATTATCTGCTTTAGAGAGCCAAAATAGAAACTTTATAGAGAATACAATACGAAATGTGATGGATTGTAAAGCTTAGGATGTGCGTTTGTTTATTTCATCGCGAATTTTGGAGGCTAATTCGTAGTCTTCGTTGTCGATAGCGATGTTTAATTCATTTTCTAATTCATCAATGCTTTTGGACTTTATACCTTCCTTACTTTCAGTAGTTTCGATGTCATCGTCAAAGTTCATAATGTCCATTGGGTCTTCGTTTGGCTCGTTTTCATCTAAAAGAATCCCAGCACTGGACAATATGTTTTCGTAAGTATATATTGGACTGGAGAAACGTACACCAATGGCAACTGCATCTGAGGTTCTTGCATCAATTTCAGTTGAAAAACCATCTTTCTCACAAACGATTTTGGCATAAAAAATACCTTCAATCAATTTGTAAATGATGATTTCCTTTACTTGAATAGAAAATGAAATGGCAAAACTTTTGAATAGATCATGCGTAAGCGGACGTGTTGGTACCATTTTTTCCAATTCGATTGCGATAGCTTGTGCCTCAAATCCTCCAATAATTATGGGCAAACGCCTTTTTCCTCCAACTTCGGCTAATACCAAAGCATAAGCTCCTGATTGAGTTTGACTGTAGGATAGACCTACGATTTCTAATTTTACTTTCTCCATGCTTGTCCTTAGCGTTCGGATTGTGATAAACGAATAGGGAAGCAAATTTGCTTCCCTAAACGAATCTATTGACCAAAAATAATATTTCTTAACGAATTAATTGTTGGCTGCTTTGAATTTTTTAAGCGCTTCATTCAAACGAGGCAAAACTTCAAAGGCATCACCAACCACTCCGTAATCTGCTGCCTTGAAGAAGGGAGCCTCTGGGTCTGTGTTGATTACGACAATTACTTTGGATCCATTTACACCAGCTAAATGCTGAATTGCACCTGAAATTCCCGCTGCAATATATAAATTCGGACGAATCGCAAATCCTGTTTGACCTACGTGTTCGTGATGCGGTCTCCAACCAATATCAGCAACTGGGCGAGAGCATGCTGTTGCTGCACCCAATGTTTTTGCTAAATCTTCAACCATTCCCCAGTTTTCTGGACCTTTCAATCCACGACCAGCAGAAACGACTATTTCAGCTTCTGTTAATGGAATTTCACCTTCTGGAATTTTCGTTTCTAGAACTTTAACTTTAATGTCACCAACTGAACCATCGAAGTTTTCAACTGCACAATCTGCTCCAGTTACTTCAGGCTGAATTGAATTAGGTAAAAGTGAAATGATTTTAATATCCGAGTGAACTTTTACCGTTCCAAAAGCTTTTCCAGAGAAAACATTCACTTTACATGTGAAATCGCCATTCATTTCGGGTAAGGCAATTGCTCCTGAAATTAATCCAGCTTTTAATTTTACAGACAAACGAGGCGCAACTGCTTTAGTAACCAAGTCGTGTGAGAAAATAATAATTTTCGCGCCAACTGCTGAAGTAGCAGAAGCTACTAGTTTTGTCAATTGCTGTGCGTCATCTGCTCTCGCATTGCGGTCTACTATTACTTTAGTTGCGCCATACTGACCTAACTTGGCTAAGTCGGCATCTGATGCTGAACCTGCAGTAACAACAGTTACGTCACCTAATTTTTTGCCATACGTTACTATCTCCATGGCACTTTTGCCAATTCCGTGATCTGAATTTACATATACTAATATCATATCTTTTTTTTTGAGATGATAGACTTTAGATGATAGACTTTCGATTGTAATTTACAGTCTAGTCTGGTGTCTAATGTCTAAAAATCTGATGTCTTAACTAAATAACTTTCGCTTCGTTGTGTAACAAACTAACCAATTCATCCATGTTTTCAGGGTCGATTAGCTTCACAGTAGATTTTGCTTTAGGCGTATCATAAGAGACAAATGCCGTCAACATGTCAATAGCTACTGGAGCTACAACGTTCATAGGTTTTGTTCTGGCAGCCATGATTCCTCGCATGTTCGGAATTCTTTGTTCTGCCATTCCTTTGGCACAAGATGCAACAAACGGCACGTCAACTTGAACAACTTGCACACCACCAGTAACTTCACGTTCCATTGTAGCAGTGTTTCCGTTCATGTCCAGTTTAGCAGCTAAAGAAACGAAAGGCAAGTCCATTGCTTCTGCGATCATGCCGCCAACTTGAGAACCATTGTAATTAATAGTTTCTTTTCCAGTCAATACCATGTCAAAGCCATTTTCTTTTGCATAGTTTGCAATTTGCATTGCAGTGTAATATGCATCAGTTGGTTCTGCATCAATTCGAACAGCATCATCAGCACCAATTGCTAGAGCTTTGCGAATTATTGAATCATCTCCAGTAGTTCCAATAGTAATTATTGT
>Ga0209284_10000223_pt1 | contig 90759 bp, 69 predicted proteins | sample FRY03_FD_187211 | JGI IMG/M metagenome (GOLD analysis project Ga0209284, IMG submission 187211) | Freshwater microbial communities from Lake Fryxell liftoff mats and glacier meltwater in Antarctica - FRY-03 (SPAdes) (version 2) | ecosystem: Environmental > Aquatic > Freshwater > Ice > Glacier... | reverse complement strand
GGGCCACCCGCCGGGCGGCTGGCCTATCGTGTCGAGGGTCGAGCCGACCTTGCCGGTGTAGCACATGAAAGAATCGTGGCTGCCGTTGGGGGCCCCGTAGAGCGAGCGGATCGGGACGCACTTGTCCATGATCTTCGCCAAGCGCGGCATCAGTTCGCAGATCTCGATGCCGGGGACATTCGTCGGGATGGGGCGGAACTCGCCTCGCATCTCCTTCGGGGCGTCCATCTTCAGGTCATACATGTCCTGGTGCGGGGGCGCGCCCGCCATGTAGATCATAATGACCGCCTTTTTCGAATTCTTCAGTCCGGAGAGCTGCTCGGCCTTGAGCAGACCGGGCAGGGAGAGACCGCCCATGCCGAGTCCGCCGATGCGCATGAAGTCGCGCCGCGACAGGCCATCACAAAAACGCGACTTGGGGGAACTTGAACCGGAGATCGTCAACATAGCGATAGTTAAACCCTGAAAATGCTCCATGGCCACGAGTTCGGAGAGACGCGATCACGCGCCGCCGCACCATCACGCGAGCCGCATCGTACTCTTTACTGGCGTCGTGAATCGGGCAAAAAGTAGCATCGGCATCCTGCCGATGGCCCGTGCCGGCACCCCCGAACCGCAGCCTGCCGCCCCACGTTCGTTCTTGCTTCGACTTCTCGTTCTCAGACCGTATGCGGTCTTGCCGGACCCTCTTGGCTCACGCTGCCGGCGCTCGGGGCATGAGGCGACGGAAATGGGCCGTGGGTCTTCGCCAGCAACGTCGCGACGGCGAAACTGCGAGGGTGTTTCGCGTTTGAGATCTTCGAGGCCCTGCGCACCGAAGCACCCGAAACCGCCCACGAGATGCTCTTCCCGCCGCCTTCAGCTCCTCGTCCCCTGGAAACCGGGTCACGATCCCGCGCAATCGTTCGCTCGGGCCGGGCTCCGCTACCTTGTCACGGGCTTGTCGGGCGCGCAAGGTAGCCGCATCGGGCACCGGCGCGTGCTCCGGCGCGGGCTTGGGTGCTCCAGCGGTCCGGTGTGTAAACCCAATCGGCTCACCGGGACGGTTCGCCCTGCCTTCGTGGTTCCCTTTGTTGTCTTGTCGGGGCGGCGATGGGAGACGGGGCCAGAGACAGGCCCAGGGTCAGAGACGGGGGCCGGGAACAAATTCCGTTTACGCGACGGGGTCAGAACGTATTCCGAATTTCGTATTCTGAGTACAGCTTCATTATTTTTTCTCCTTCCACCCTCGGATACCTTTTGGCAGCCCGGACTCGGACTTCAACGCAAACTCCGGACCTGCACCGACGCGTTGTCGCAAATTCACAGGGACACAATTCACAGGGACGGCCAATAATAACGGAGCCTCACGTCAATCCCCCTTTTACCCGCATCTTGATCCTCTCGCCTCCCCGCTCCACCTCTCGTGCGCCATTCCGACCCACTGATCTTGCGGCACGCGAGCACCTTACGCTGAAAAACGGCACATCCGGTGCGCCGTAGGCACACGAAAGATAAATAACCTGTCCCCAATGTCCCGTGTCCCCAATGTCCCAAGGGCCAACGTCTTATCCAAGAACGAAGCGCCATCCCCGCCTTTTCAACGGAAGGGGGAGCGGCCGAGGGCATCCGATCCCGAAAACTTGAAACGTAAAACCGGAAACTTGAAACTCAGCCACGAAGTGGCGTAGGCGCGGAAGCAGCACACGCGCCACCGCATCGCGGAAGGGCGGGTTTTGCGCTTGCCGAACGATGGGCCTGCGCATCAGACTCGCCGGATGAATGCGCCGTTTCCCCTGATCCTCCGGATCCCCCTGCTCTCTCTCCTCCTGACCGGACCGGTCGCGGCGGCGGAGCTGGCTCCCGTGGTTGCTCTCGAACTCGGTATCTCGGAAGGTAATCCCCGAAACAGCGAGGGAGACTTCGTGCGGTTGCAAGACGGGCGTCTCCTCTTCGTCTACACCCGTTTCACCGGCGGCGGCGACGATCACGACCGTGCCGATCTCGTCTCGCGAGTTTCGGCGGATGGCGGGGTGAGCTGGTCTGATCACGATACACCCGTCGTTGGAAATGAGGGCGGGCTCAACGTCATGTCCGTCTCGCTCCTCCGTCTGCACGACGGGAAAATCGCGCTTTTTTACCTGCAGAAAAACTCCCTCACCGACTGCCGGCCTGTCGTGCGATTCTCGTCGGATGAGGCGCTCACCTGGTCGGCTCCCGCTACGATCATCCCTGAATCCGACGAAGACCTCCTCCTCGCTTACGTCGCGGGCGAGCAGGCGCCGGGCCGGCATCTCTCGGCGAGTCGCATCACCCGGCTGCCGCTGGCAGAGCTGAGGCAGCCGACCGCGCCGTGAGGGCTTTCCAGTCGCAAGGAGCGACTTCGCGGTTACTGTCGTTCCATGAACTACCCGCTCCAGCTCTCCTTCAAGATCGTCGCTTTTGCCCCGCAGTTGAAAGTAACCGATGCGAGCGGAGCGACCGTCTGTTTCGTGAGGCAGAAGATGTTCAAGCTTAAAGAGGCGGTCGAGGTCTTCACCGACGAATCGCGCAGCGAAAAGCTCTGCGATATTCGCGCCGATCGCATCATCGACTTTTCGGCCCGATACACCTTTTATGATCTCGGCGGAAACCCCTTCGGAGCGGTGCGCCGCAAAGGGATGCGCTCGCTCTGGCGCGCTCACTACGAGATCCTCGATCACGAGACACCCGAGATGGAGATCCGGGAAGAGAGCGCCTGGGTGAAGGTGATGGACGGCATCTTCGGGGATCTGCCCATCATCGGTCTGTTTTCCGGCTACCTCTTCCACCCGGCCTACCTCATCAGCCGCCTCGACTCCGGCGCCCCCATGGTCCGCGTCAAAAAGCAGCCGGCCTTCTGGGAGGGGCGTTTCCTCCTCGAGCAGACCGGGCCGATTGACGACGGCGACCAACTCAGGGTCATGCTCTCGACTCTGATGATGGTACTGCTGGAGCGCCGGCGGGGGTGACGGGGAATCCACTGGCTCCTCACGCTGGTCTACGGCGGATGGACAGTCATCTATCTGACCGCAGCCCTCCGCTAAGCAAGCCGCCGCGCCCCTCACTTCAGAATCTTCCGGAGCTGCTCGAGCTGGTTCCCGTAGGGCGGCTTTGTGGCGAAAAGATCGCGAAGGAAAAATCGCCGGGTCACCGAGCGGGCGTAGGTGAAGCACTCGAATCCGGCGCGTCCGCGGTAGCGCCCCATGCCGCTGGGGCCGACGCCGCCAAAGGGCAGGCTGAGATTGGTGGCCTGCTTGAGGGTGTCGTTGAAGCAGATCGAGCCCGACCGGATCGTGGCGGCGACGCGCTCACGGACCTCTCGGTTCCTGGAAAACACATAGAGGGCGAGGGGTGAAGGGAGGCGGGAAAGCCGCTCGAGAGTCTCGTCGAGGCTGGTGTAGCCGATCACGGGGAGGACGGGGCCGAAGATCTCCTCCTCCATTGCGGGGCAGTCCCAGTCCGCGTTGGGGAGGAGGCGCGGGGCGAGGCGACGGGTCGCCGGGTCATCCTCGCCGATGCGGATCTCGTCGGGCGTAGCGAGTCCCCTGAGACGCTGGTAGTGGGAATCACTGACCATGCACGCGAGATCGTCGGGGTTTTCTTCGCCGTAGGAGGCGGTGAGTATCTCACGGGCGGTGGCGAGGAAGTCGGCTTTGAGCGATTCCGGTACGAGGACGAAGTCCGGTGCGATGCAGGTCTGCCCGGCGTTGAAAAATTTTCCGCCGAGGATCCGCTCGGCGGCGAGCTTTAGATCGACGTCCGTGTCGACGAGGCAGGGGCATTTGCCGCCGAGTTCGAGCGCGACGGGAGTCAGCGTTTTCGCCGCGGCCTCGGCGTAGAGCCGTCCGACCCGCTCGCTCCCGGTGTAAAACCAGAAGTCAAAGGGCTGCGCAAGGAGTTCCTTTCCCAGTTCGGGCCCACCCTCGACGACGGTGACATGGGCGGGGTCGAAGACGGCGGCGACGATCCGGGAGAGCAGGCGAGCCGTCGCGGGAGCGAGCTCGGACGGCTTCAGGACGACACAATTTCCCGCCGCGACCGCTGCCACGAGGGGGCTGAGAGAGAGCTGGAAGGGGTAATTCCACGGGGCCGCGATGAGGGCGACACCGTAGGCCTCGCGGCGGATTTCGCTGCGGGCGGGGAGGATAAAAAAAGGATTCCCGACCCGCTGCGGGCGCGCCCAGCGGGCCAGTTTCTTCTGGAAAAGGCGGATCTCAGTCAGAACGAAGTGATACTCGGCGACATAGGCCTCGAGGGCCGGTTTGCCGAGGTCTGAGGAGAGCGCGACGAGGAGCGCGTCACCTTGACGGATGATCTCGAGCTCGAGTTTAGCAAGACATTCAAGCCGGTCTGCGAAATTCCGCGACCTCCCGGCGGCAAAAAAATGCTTCTGCGTGTCCACAATTCCGGCAAGATCGTAAATAGAGCAGTCGTTGACCGGTTCTTTCATCTCTGTTGATACGAGTGGGATCCGGAAAAACGGCAGAAACCGTGTAGGACCACTACGGGAAGACCGATACTCGCGGGAGCGCACTTCGTCGAAAAAAAACTCGACGTGGGCGTCTCCGGAAACGAAGGACAGGTATCCCGAAAGCGGTTTAGGACGGAGTTACTGGAACCCTCTTCGACACATAGGCGCTGAATGAAAGATTTAGGATCGACGGGATCAGGAGCATCCCCCAAAAAAGTAATCATCATCGGCGGCGGCCCCGGCGGCGTCGCGAGTGCGCTACTCCTCGCGAGTCGCGGGATCGAGGTGCACGTGTTTGAAAAACACGATCGTCTCGGCGGGCGGACCTCGGCGCATGAGATCGACGGCTACCGCTTCGATATCGGGCCGACCTTCCTGATGATGAAATCCCTCCTCGACCGGATTTTCATCGAGGCGGGCAGGGACTCGGCCGATTATCTCGACTTCGTGCGGCTCGATCCCATGTACGAGTTGCGATACGACGACGAAATTTTCCGCGCCTGCAACAATACCGAGGACACCAAAGCCGAGATCGAGCGCCTCTTCCCGGGCCAGTCGGCGGCGATGGATGTCTTTTTGAAAAGGGAAAAGGCTCGCTTCAAAAAGCTCCTCCCGGCTTTCGAACGCGATTTTTCCCTTTCGTTCCGCTCGCTCTCGCCCGACCTGCTTCCCGCCCTGCCGCATCTGTCGCTGGGTTCGACGGTCTTTGGCAATCTGAAGAAATATTTCACCGACGACAAGCTCGCGCTCCTTTTCGCCTTTCAGAGCAAGTATCTCGGGATGTCCGCCTGGGAATGCCCGGGGGCCTTCGCGATGCTCTCCTATATGGAGCACGAGCACGGGATCTACCACACCATCGGCGGGCTCAGCGAGATCCCGGTCGCTCTTGGCCGGGCCGCTGCCGATTGCGGAGCCCACATCCATACCGGCACGCCGGTGAAAAAGATCATCCTCGAGGGCCGCAAGGTCATCGGTGTGGAACTCGAGAACGGGGAGAAAGTCTACGGCGACAGCGTGATCATCAATGCCGACTTCGCCCATGCCATGACCCATCTCTTCCCTGAGGGGGCGCTCAAAAAATACACCGGGGCAAAGCTGAGCCGCATGAAGTATAGTTGCTCCACGTTCATGATGCACCTCGGGGTGAACAAGGTCTACGATCTCCCCCATCACAGCATCGTCTTCGCCCGCGACTACAAAAAGAACATCGAGGAGATCTTCAAGCTGAACCGCTCCTCGGACGACATTTCCTTCTACGTGCGCAACGCCAGCGTGACTGATCCGACCCTGGCCCCGGCCGGGAAATCGAGCATTTACATTCTCGTGCCGACTCCGAATCTCGATGGTGACGTCGACTGGGACGAAGTGCAGGATCGCTACCGCTCCATGGTTTTCAAGGCCTTCGAGGATCGTCTCGGCATCACTGATCTCGAGGAAAACATCGAGGTGGAGAAAATCTACACGCCGCGCACGTGGAACACAGAACTCGACATCTTCAAAGGAGCCACTTTCAATCTCTCGCATTGCCTCAGTCAGATGGCCTTCATGAGACCGCGGAACCGCTTCGAGGAGTTCGGGAACTGCTTCCTCGTCGGCGGCGGAACCCATCCCGGCAGCGGACTGCCCACGATTTTTGAGTCAGCGCGCATTGCGTCGAACCTTATCTCTGATACTTTCGGGCTTTCCTACACCAAAACGGGAATCACCGCATGATCAGAGATTTGAAGCAGCGCCAGAAAAATATCATCGTCGTTGGAGCCGGCCTCGGTGGCCTCGCCGCCGCCATTTCTCTCAAAGCCGAGGGCTTCGATGTCGAGATCGTCGAGAAGAACGAGCGCATCGGCGGCAAGCTCAATTTCAAAGAGATCGACGGCTACGGTTTCGACCTCGGTCCCTCCATCTTCACCCTGCCGCAGTTTTTCGAGAGTCTCTGGGAGCGCGCCGGCAAAAGGATGTCCGACTACGTGGAGCTCGAGTCCGTTTCTCCGCATTGGCGGAATTTCTTCGAAGACGGTCTCGTCCTTGACCTCTACGAAGAGCCCGACCGCATGAAGGCCGAGCTGACCAAGCTGCAGGGCGATCCGGAGGCGCTCTGGGCGCAGTTCCAGGCTTTCCTCACCTACGGTCGCGAGCAGTATGATCTCGTCGATAGCGGCTATTTTAAGAAGGGCCTCGACAATGTCTGGGAGATGCTCCTCCACTACGGGTGGAAGATGATTTTCAAAATGGACCATCGGAACTCGATGACCGAGTCGATCAACAAACATTTTGAAGAGCCCCATCTGCGGATGATCTTCGAGTATTTCATCAAGTATGTCGGCTCGTCCGCCCACGACGCCCCCGGCTACATGAACCTGATGCCCGTCATCCAGTTCGACTACGGTCTCTGGTATGTGAAAGGCGGCATGTACAATCTCGCCGTTGGCCTCGGGAAATTACTCGACGATCTCGGGATCCCCGTGCGTCTCAACAGCGAAGTCGCCTCGATCGACAAGCAGGGCGGCGAGGTCAAAGGCGTCACCCTCGGGAGCGGCGAGACTCTCACGGCTGATTACGTCGTCTGCAACATGGAGGTCATCCCCGCCTACCGGAAGCTCCTCAGCGAGCCGCCCGCCTTCATGAAAACGCTCGAGAAATACGCTCCGGCCTGTTCCGGGCTCGTCATTCACCTCGGGACCGACCGCATCTACGACCAGCTTGCCCATCACAACTTTTTCTATTCGAAGGACCAGAGCAAGCACTTCGACAGCGTCTTCCAGCTGGGCAAGCTGCCCGAAGATCCCACGATCTACCTCGTCGCCCCGACCCGGACTGATCCGTCGAAGGCCCCCGCCGGACACGACAACATCAAGATTCTTCCCCACATCCCGCCGATCAATCCCGACAAGCCCCATACCCACGAGGAATACATGGCTTTGAAAGAGCGGGTCATCGACAAGCTCGAGCGCATGGGCCTGACCGATCTGCGCAAACACACCGTCGTCGAGGATGTCCTCACCCCCGTAGATATCGAGCGCATGTACAACTCGAATCAGGGCTCGATCTACGGCGTCGTGAGTGACTGGAAAAAGAACCAGGCGTTTAAAGCACCGAAGCAATCCTCGAAATACCGCAATCTCTTCTTCACCGGCGGCAGCGTCAATCCCGGCGGCGGCATGCCCATGGCGATCCTCTGCGGGCAGAAAGTGGCCGACCGGGTCGTCAAAGCCGAATCAAAGCGGGCCTGAGAATCTAACAGCAGGTTGACCGCATGGATTTGTTCCTCTGGATATTCCTCACCCTGACATTGCTCTGCTGGGTCGCCGCCTGGGCCATGTTTCTGCGTTTTCGTGCGGTGCCGGCGGTGGCTGTGGAAGACTCGCCGGGGGTCAGAGTCTCGATCATCATCCCGGCGCGGAACGAAGCGGACAATCTCTCCCGGCTCCTTCCCTCACTCGTGTCCCAGAGCGTCGCCCCTAACGAAATCATCGTCGTCAATGACCACTCGACCGACCGCACCGGTGCGGTCGCGGAGTCGCACGGCGCCCGCGTCATCAACGGTCGCGACCTCCCCGAGGGCTGGTATGGCAAACCCTGGGCCTGCCAGCAGGGAGCCGATGCCGCGAGCGGAGACTGGCTCCTCTTTCTCGATGCCGACATCGTCATGGAGGAGGACGGGCTCCGCCGCATCAGTGCCCTCGCGCGGGAGGAGGCGGCGGTCCACTCGATCTGTCCCTACCACCGCGTGCAGAGACTCTACGAGGAACTCTCGGCCTTCTTTAATGTCATCATGCTCCTCGGGATGAATGCTTTTACGCTCAAGGGCGATGCCGCGTCGGGCATCGGACTCTTTGGCCAGGCCATGTTTCTCTCACGTCAGACCTACGACCTCGTCGGCGGGCACGGGCGGGTGCGGCGCGAGGTGCTGGAAAATTTCCATCTCTCCCGCCATTTCCGCGAGGCCGGGATCGCCTGCCGCTGCTACCTCGGCCGGGGCACCCTCTCGATGCGCATGTTCCCCGGCGGCTGGCACGACCTCGTCGCGGGCTGGAGCAAGGGTTTTGTCTCCGGTGCCGACAACACCGCCCGCAGCGCCATGGTCGGGATCTCGATCTGGCTCTCGGGGCTCATCATGACGACTGTCGCCCTCACCTTCCTCCCTCTCGCCGGCTCGGAGGCCCGCCTCGGCATCGGTATTCTGTATTTGCTAGGGGTCGTGCAGTGTCTCTTTGTCTTCAGGAGCGCCGGTTCTTTCGGGCTGCTCAATGCCCTGCTCTTCCCGATCGCACTGGTCTTTTACCAGGTCGTCTTTTTTCAGGCCCTGCGTCGCAAAAAGGCCGGAGTCCAAGTCCAATGGAAAGGCCGTGATGTGGGTTGACCTGCCGGCTCTCTGGATCGTCGTGCTAAACGTGCTCGGCATCCCCGCGATTCACCTCGGGCTCTCGTGGCTCTTCATAAAGATGAAGCGGTCACGCTTCGATCCGACCGCGCCGCTCTACCGCGAGCGAGCCTGGGAAAGGGGCGGCGAGGTCTATCAGACCGTTTTTAAAATACGGCGGTGGAAAGGTCTCCTCCCCGACGCCGCGCCGTGGTTCGACGGCTTTGCCAAGGGCAAGCTCAAGGACAAAGATCCCGAGTATCTCCGAGCCTTCATCGCCGAGACCTGCCGCGGCGAGGCCGCCCACTTTGCGCAGATTCCGGGGATCATGCTGACTCTGATCTGGAACCCCTGGCCCGTCGCGGCGATCGTGATGATCCTCTACGCCGTGCTCTCGAACCTGCCCTGCCTGCTCTTGCAGCGCTTCACGCGGGCGAGGTTACGGCAGTTCCTCGCCGACCTCGAGGGCGGGAAAAATGGAGCATAGCGGAATCGAACCGCTGACCTTCTCATTGCGAACGAGACGCTCTACCAACTGAGCTAATGCCCCCCGACGGGAAGAGATTACACGGAATCGTGCGCGATGGCAAGGCCAGCACGCGGTGGGGGGAGGGTCAATCTTTGCCGAAGAGCTTGGCGAAGAAACCGCGCGGGACGGTTGCGGAGAGAGGCAGGTGAGCGGGTGATCGCATCGCTTTCACTGACCAACCATCAGGCGGAAAGTAAGGTTGACTCGAGGCTCGGTAATTTTCTTCGCCCTCGGGATCTGGTGCTGCCACCTCGCTTGCGTCGTTCCCCGCATCACGAGGAGGCTTCCGTGCTCTAATGCGACCGAGACCTTTTCGCGGTTTTCTTTGTGCCTGAAATCGAAGCGCCGGACGGCCCCGAAACTCACCGACGCAATATTCGAATTCGGGCCGAGGCCCTTTTCATCATCGTGATGCCACCCCATCCCCTGATCGCCGTCCGCATAGAGATTGAGCAGGCAGGAATTGTAGCGGGCCCCGGCGCGCTCCTCCACGAGATCTTTCATCGCCCGCAACTCGGAAGTCCACTCATGGGCAGTCCGCGTGCGACCGGAGTAGGTATAGTCAAAGTTTCGGTCCCCAAACCAGGCGACCTTTCGCGCCGTGATGATGTGGCGGCCGAAGATACAGGCTTCATCGTGCTTCCATTCGATATCCTGCAATAGGTAATGCAAGTGAGAATCAGCCTGCCGCGCATCGAAGAGGGTTCCAAAGTAAATCGCCTCCCCGTCATGGGGCAGGACGTTGTAGGGCGGGTCGTTCTGATGTAGCCCTAGATCGAGTTGATATTGTTTTTCCATTCTGTGCAGTGGAGCGGCTTTACCCGGCTTCGACTTGTTGCGCTGAATCGTTACAAATCTTTGCCGAAGATCTTGTCGAAGAAGCCGCGCATTTCCTCCCACGATTTGGCGTCGGCCTCGGCCTGGTAGGCGGCTCCCTTCGACGGGTCGTCACCGGCCATCTTCTGAGTGAAGGCGTGGACCGCGCCGGGGTAGGCGACGAACTCGTATTCTTTCCCGGCGTCTTTCATTCCGGTCTTGAACGCCCCGACCTCTGCGGGCGGGACAAACGGATCGTCCGCTCCGTGAAGAATGAGGGTCTGGCAGGAAATGTTTTTTGCATCCTCCGGCGTCGGGGTTCCCAGTCCACCGTGGAAGCTCACCACGCCCGCAACCTCGGCTCCGCTGCGGGCCAGTTCGAGCACGCCGGTGCCGCGCTCGCGGAAGAGGGCGCGATCCTCTTTGAATTTACCCGACATCTTTGCCGACTCGGGCGGTTGGGGACGGATCCCGGTGCCGTAGATATCGAGGGCAAAGACATTGTAGCCGAGCTTCGCGAGCATCCCGGCCCGCATCTTCTCGTAATCGGTCAGACCGGTCCACTGATGGACGATGAGCACGGAGGGACGAGGGCCCTTGACAGCGTCATCGTAGGCATGCCAGCTTTCGCAGGCCTGATCGCCGGATCGGTATTCGACCGCTTTGGCAACGACCTCGGCATGAAGGGAAGGGCTGCTCATGAAAAGGAGGGCGAGGAGGAGGGAGGGAACTTTCATCTTCATCATTCGGGTTACGAGTGGAGAGGGGAATCGTAGCCGAAAGGTGGGGGCCGGAGACAACTCAAAAGGGGGACAGGGCGAACAGTTCCTCTCCCGCTGGCCTGCAGTCCCGCGGACGTCTCCATTCGATCGTCCGGCGCTGAAGGGTCAGAACTACCGGGAGAGAGTGGAGTTGCGCAGATCCCCATTGAGGAACAGGCCGCCGCTATCGGCGGAGAAAACGAAGCGGGTCAGTTTGCCCTTCGCCTTGACTTTCATGCCCGACCTCGCCTTGTTGAGGAAGGGCTGCTCGGTCGGCGGCAGCATCACCCAACAGCGGACCGTGAAGTCGAGGCCCGAGACATTCACGGGGATGTTGCGTATCTCGACGCGGATCTTGTCGGTGTCCGTGTCCTGCCCGGCCCAAGGTGCCCACTCGCCGAGTTCCACTTCCATCGTGACGGTTTTCCCGACGGCGTCGCGTTGGAGAATCTCGTTGGCCGTGCGCCGGGCTGCTTCGATCTGGCTCGGTTGTTTCAGATCTTTGATCACGTCCCGTGGAATCAGGGCGATGACGTCCTCGAGGGAGGCGAAGTCGGGCTTGGGCTTGTTCTGAGCCGGGGCCGGGAGTGCGGTGGTGAGAAGGGTGAGGAGGAGGAGAGTGAGCGTTTTCATCGTGTGTTTTGGGGTGGTGCGTGAAGAAGAAAAATCGTACGCCTGACGAGGATTCAAGCGATGGAGTTGGGGCGCGGTTTCATCAACGAAACCATTGAAGTTGTGGGCGAAGCGGATTGAAGGGGGAGGCGTCGTTTTCTTTGGTGCGCCGGCCACCGGGCGCGAGATAGCCGCTCGGTGCGGGCGGTTAGGTTGCCGGAACTGCGGCGCGGCAGCAGCGAAGGGTAGCCAAAATCCGGACGCGGGGTCAAGGCTTTTGTCTACGTTTGCCGCCTGTGTGGCTGGACCCTCTGAGGCCGGATTGCCCTTCCGCACGCCGTTTGGCTACGGGAAAAAACCTTCCATCACCCACAGCGCCACAAAGGAGACAGGAGCCCTGACAACTCAAAAAGGGATTTCCAGACTTGCCACGCGGGCGAGGTTCCGTTTACCCTTGAAGGCAATTCTGAGACGATGAAAAACGTGCCTCCGCCGCTGTCCCTCCTTTTTCTGGTCTCCGCATTCGCAGCGACCACGCTCTGCTCGCAGGAGGAAAAACCCAAAGGTCCGGCCCGCGAGATTCCCTTTGCCGGTCTCACCGCGCTCACCTACCTGAAGACGGGCGACCCGCTCGTGGACTGGAATTCACGTCGCGCCTGGACCTCGAGCGACGGCAGATCGATCAGCGCGAAGATCCTCGGGGTGAGGGACGACCAGGTCGCGCTCGATACCGGCGGCGGCCAGCCCACCCTGCTCCCGATGGCCCGTCTCAGCGAGGCCGATCAGACTTTCATCCGTGAATGGGAGGCGGTCTCGGTCTTTTTTAACCTCGGCTACGAAGCCCCGCGCAGCATTGCGAACACGGTCGAGCCGGGCATCTTCGACGGGGCCTTCGCGCAGGAGGGCAAGGTCCACGAGACCCGGAATTTCCGCTTCGAATGCGACGCCGTTCTCACGCAGGAGGTGGTGAAGGACTTCTCCCGCCTCTTCGAGGTGACCTACCTCGGGGTTCTCGCGAATCCGCTCGGGCTCGCCATCGCCAAACCCGAGGGCGGGAAGTTCCAGGTGCGGCTCTTCTCCCGCGAGTCTGATTACCTCAACGCCGGGGGCAGCACCGATGCAGCCGGGGTTTATATGATCAAAGAGCGGGTCATGCTCGTGCCGCTCGCTTCGCTCGGGCTGACCGAGGGGAGCTCGGGGTACAAAAAGACCCGCGACTTTGATCCCCGCACCCTCATTCACGAGACGACCCACGCGCTCACTCATCAGTGGCTCGCCCATGCGCCGATGTGGTTTATCGAGGGATTCGCCGAGTATATCGCGGCGATCCCCTACCGCGACGGACGTCTCGAACTGGGGCGGCACCGGGAGGGATTGCTAGAACTCGCCTCGAAAAAATTCGGCGGAGATCCGGCCCGTTTTCGCCTCATCGAGCCGCAGGAGTTCACGGCGATCAGTCACTCGGCCTTCATGGGCGAGCCCGAACCGGAAGAGCAGCCGATCACTCTGCCCCGCATCGAACCTTTCCAGATCACGCTCGTCTCAAACGAGGAAAAAGAAGCGGCACCGGAAAAGGATCCCGCGATGGAGCCCGCAATGATGGGTGGCGGTATCAAGCCGATCGCCCCCGGCTCCGGCATCACGGGAACGGGTGGGGAGCCCTCGGGTCCGATCGTGGTGCAGCGCTACCTCTCCTCGATGGCGCTCGTCCATCATCTTTTCAGCAGCGGGCAGACCGCCGCCTTTCGCCAGTACCTATTCGATTTTGCCCGTTACGAGTGGGACCGCGACCGCTACCTCACCGCGTTCGAAGAGATGCACAAGTCGCATCACACCGCCGTCGAGGGTCAGATCCGCGAATTTGATGGCGAACTCAAGGCCTTCAACGCCGCCATCGACACCTACAATGCCGACGTGACCCGCTACAATCGCCGCGAGATCGCGGCAGCCCCGAAGCTGCCGGCCGAGCCCGTCATTCCCGCGCCGCTTCCGGTCCCCGAGATCCTCGCGGCTCCCCGCGGTGCCGCCGAGCTCTCCCGTCGCGCCTTTCTGGAGAGTGCCTGGGATCGGCATTTGAAATTCGAGGGCACGCTCTCGGTCGATTCGTTCCGTTGAAATTTCGCCTACCCATTCCGGTGCCCGCACCGTAGCCTTTTCCATGTTCACGGGAATCATTGAAGAATGCGGGGGGGTCGTCTCTCTCAAGCCGGTCGAGACCGGGGCGGAGCTGTGGGTGAGGGCGAGCTTCATCGACGGGGTCGCTCTCGGGGAGAGTGTCGCAAACAACGGGGCCTGCCTCACCGTGACGGAGGTAAAAGACGGGGCGATGCGGTTCGACCTGCTCCACGAGACCCTGCGCCTCACCAATCTCGGCACTCTCGCGCCCGGCGATCCCGTCAATCTCGAGCGATCACTGCGCATCGGCGACCGGCTCAGCGGACACTTCGTGCAGGGCCACGTCGACGCCTGCGCGGAAGTCGTCGCCTACGATCGGGTCGGGCAGGACCACCGCTTCACCGTGGCGCTGCCGCTCGAGTTCGCCCATCTCATCGTCCACAAAGGCTCCATCTGCGTCAATGGCATCAGCCTCACCGTCGCCGAGCTGCACGAGGACCGTTTTGTCCTCTGGATCATCCCCCACACCCACGAAGTCACGAGTCTGAAGTCCGTCGTGACGGGATCAAAGGTCAATCTCGAGTTCGACCTGCTCGCGAAGCATCTTGCGAGGATGAGGGAGTTTGAGCTTTAGGGGGTGCGGTGCCGTTTTTTGGAGGGAACTCAGTCGACGGGCATGGGAGACGCAAGTGGGGGCTTGGCAAGCCCCCTTCCTTGATGGGAGACGCGCAAGCATGCACCCATCCGCTAAACAGCTAAACAGCTACTTCCCCCCCTCATTCGCCTTCGGTCCCGCAAACGCGAGCGCGCCGCTCGTCTGCGTTTTGCGGCGCCAGATTTTGCCGCCGTTGCCGACGTAGAGCCAGGCGTGCCCGGGGCCGGCGAAGCAGGTGCTCACGACCGGGAGCGCCGGATCGGGCGCAGGGAGGACTCCGCAGAGCCGCCCTGTCGGATCAAAAATCTGGAGCCCCTCGGCGCTGGTCACGTAGTAGCGACCGTGTATATCGGTGGTCATGCCGTCGCCCTTGCCGACTTCGGGGCTCTCGGCGGGCGTGACGAGGGTCATGTAGTTGCCGGGATGGGCGAGGGTGCCGTCGGCTTCGATGCGGAAGGCCCAGACGAATTTGCCGCCGTGGTCCGAGACCGCGAGGGTGCCCTGGTCGCGGGAGAGGGCGATGCCATTGGGTTTACCGACGATGCCGGTGCTGACGACGGTCATTTTCCCCGCCGGATCGATGCGCCGGATCTCCGAGGTCGGTGTCATTGTGAAGTAAAGGTTGCCGTCGTGGGTGACGACGAGGTCGTTCGGGCGGACTTCTTTCGCGAGCTCGGTGACGGCCCTGTCTTGGTCGAAAACGACGACTCGCTGCTCCTTCGAGACACAGGCGTAGAGCTTGCCATCGGCTCCCCATTTGAGACCGCTGATGCCGGGGGCGTTGGCGATGAATTCACTGACTTTTCCCTCGAGATCGACTTTGAAAACGGCGTTGCCGCCCTTCACATCCGAGAAATAGAGATTGCCCTCGGCGTCAGTGGTGAGGCCGTCGGTGAACTCGTAACCCTCGACGACGAGTTCCCAGCCCGAGTCCTCGGTGAGGATCTGCGAGAGAGGCATGTCCTGCGCCGCGAGCGGCAGGCAAAGCGCAAGGGAGGCGGCGAGGGCGAGGGTGGAGAGGGTAGGGTGCATGAGTCAAGAGGGTTGGGTGAGGGGGGATCAAGGTTGCAGCGTCTTCCAATCTCTCCACATCCAGCGCAGGGTCTCGGGGAAGATCGCACCGCCGTGGCGTCCGCTGTGCTTGCCGGTGCCCATGACGAGCTGATGATCATATTTCGCGAAGGTCAGGGCGGCGTCCATCTGGCGATTGGCGAGGGGCCAGTTGCCGTGGAGATTGTCGAGATCGTTCTCGCCTTCCTGCAGAAAAACGCGGAGCGGCTTTGCCTCGGTCTTGCGGATGAGGGCGGGGTAGACGTGGCCGCCGCGGATGTTGGTGAAGCTGCCGATGTGGCTGATGACTTTGCGGAAGGCGTCGGGACGCTCCCACGCGACGGTGAAGGCGGCGATGCCTCCCGAGCTGTTGCCGCAGGTGGCGCGGCAGTCGGGATTGGCTGAGAGCTTCGCGGTCTTGCCGACTTCGGGGAGGATCTCTTCGATGAGAAAGCGGGCGTTCTGATCGCTGAGGGTGTCGTACTCGAAGCTGCGGTTTTTGCGGGCCTCCTGCCCCTCCTTTGCTGCGGGGATCACGCCGGGATTGATAAAAATACCGACGGTCACGGGCATGTCACCGGCGTGGATGAGATTGTCGAGGACGGCGGGCGCGCGGAAGGCGCCGTCGGCTTTGACGAATCCGCCGCCGTCGAAGCAGACGAGGACACAGGCGGGCTTGGTTCCGTCATATTGGGCGGGGAGATAGACCCAGTAGTCGCGCTCGGTGCCGGGGAATACGGTGCTTTTCCACTGGTGTTGAGTGACTTTGCCCTGGGGCACGCCCTCCTTGACCATGGCATCGGGACCGGGGATGTAGTCCTCGTCGGCGGCGAAAAGGGGAGCGGTGAGGAGACCGAGTGCGGCGAGGATCGTGAGGGGGAGTTTCATGGACAGGGGGAAAGACGTGAGGCGCGAGCCTGGCCAATTTTCCCATGCTTGGCAATCCCGCTTTTGCCTCACGCGGAGACGGCATCACGGATTTCCGCTTGAGTTTGCAGGGGCGAGGGCCGATTGGTTGCCCCTCAAAATCCTATCGCATCATGGCTCTCGAAAAAATCACTTCTGTCTCCGGCAAAGGCGTCTATGTGCCCGGTTCCGACATCGATACCGACCGCATCATCCCCGCCCGCTTCATGAAGTGCGTGACTTTCGACGGTCTCGGTGAATATCTTTTCTATGACGTGCGCCACGAAGAGGACGGCACCCTGAAGCCCCATCCGCTCAACGAAGAGCGCTACGCCGGGGCGGGCATCCTCATCTCGGGGATCAACTTCGGCTGCGGCAGCTCGCGCGAGCACGCCCCGCAGGCGATCAGCAAGGGCGGCTTCAATGCGGTCATCGCCCAGAGCTTCGCCGAGATCTTCTTCGGTAACTGCGCCACGCTGGGGATGCCCTGCGTCATCGCCTCGGCGGCAGATATCGAGAAGCTAGCCACCGTCGTCAACTCAGACCCGAATACGGAGATCGTGATCGACGTGGTCGCGCAGCAGGTCACCTTCGCCGGTCAGTCCATCCCCGTGACGATCCCGAGCACGGCCCGCGACGCCTTCCTTTCCGGCCAGTGGGATCCCATCAGTGAGCTCCTCAATGGCATCAGCCGCATCGAGGAAACCGCCGGAGCGCTGCCCTACATGAGCCGTTGACCCGGGTTGTCCCCGAGCGGGGTCTTAGAAATTGTTGATGTTCTTCAGCTCATCTTCGGCGGTGCCCCGCATGTTGCCGATGTCGCCTTTGAGCTTGTCGAGGCCTTCGAAGGCGTTCAGTTTCTTCCGGGGCAGTCCGTCCTCACCGACTCCGGCATCGATTCCGAGATCTGTGCACGGCAGCCAGTCGGGGCGCAGGCCTTCGGGGACATAGTCGAGAATGGCGAGGCCGGGCTCGAGCCAGACGTAGGCTTTCGTTTTCCAGTCGGCGAGCTTCTCCTCGGGGGTAAAGAAGAAGACCCCGGTGCCGATCGCGCCGAAGATCGAGAAGGTGACCAGGGTCTTGATCATCTTCGTTACCCAGCGCGGTCTCTTGTGAGTCTTCTCGACAGCGAAGAGGTGTTTGGCGAAGGTTGCCTCCTCTTCTTTGGTCATCGCCTTCATGGGACGACCGTCGCCGTCGAGGACGGCTTTTTTCGCATACGACTCTTGCACCGGAGCGATCGGCGCGGACTCGTCTTTCTTCGCAAAGGGGGGAGCAAAAAGCGGGGACTTGCTCCCGGGCGACTCAATCTTCTCGGGCTCTTTCGCTACTTTTTCGCGGAAGAGGGACTCGGCGAAGCCGCCTCCGCTCTCGGAGCCGGTCGCGAAGGGGGAGATGCTGGCGTGACTCTCCCGGGGCACCCGTGTCCCCCACGCGGGATTGATCTCCGAGGAGTCATCTTCGTTTTTGAACATCGACGAGAAAGATGAATCTTTCCCCTTACCGGAGCTGTCGTCGAAGAGCACGGACTTGGAGAGAGCCGGGCTCGCGTCGGGGATCTCGTTGCGATCCATGAACAAGTTCGACGATCCGGTCGATGCCGCATTCAGGGAGAAGCCGTTGGTGCTGCCGGGGAAGGGATTCTCGTCCGGCTTGGCAGAGGGCGCGGAGATGGGAGCGGCAGGCGTCGCTGCGGACGGTGGCGTAGGCGCGCCGAAAAGATTTGCGGTGCCGGGGTTGATCGGCTCGAAGGGCGGCATCGCTGTGTCCGTGAACCCGGAGGGAGCAGGCTCAGCCGGAATTGCGGGTTCGACAGCGGAGAGGACGCTCGGCGGGATCTCTTCGTGCTGCATTGTCGGCTGAGGGGCCGGTGGCGTCGGCAGGGCGTCGAGAGCGGGGGCGCTATCCCGATCGGGGAATCCCCATGCTGAAGCCGTCGTCGTGGCCAAGGTCGGCGGATGGAGCGGAGCCGCCGGGATCTCCGCGTCTGGGACGAGGCTGCCGACCGAGGGCGCTGCAGGAGCCTCGACGACCGGTGCGGGTATTTCGGGAACCGCAGCAGAAAAGTGCGGGTCGAGACCGGCGACGACTTGAATCGATCCGTTTCTCTCCAGGGCGGTGAGGGGTGCCCGGCAATGGATGCACTGCCCGGTGATGCCGAGATGCCGCCGCTTGAGATTCAATCCGCAGCCGCAGGCGGGGCATTTCAGGCGCAGCGTTTCCTCGGGGGATTCGGGAGGTTTCGTTTCGGAGATAGGAGCGTTCATGACGTTGTCGGGGATGGTGCCGAATGGAAAGGAAATATCGTCCCCAATCAGGGCTCGGGGACAGAGATGGTGGGCTCGGCTTCCTCGCCGAAGGTTACCTGCGTCTCGGGGAACTGCTGGATGGCCGGGCCGGGACTAAATTTCTGGTCCATGAGGGAGCGGGCGGCCTGCACATACTCGTCGATAGGCAGGACGAAAGAGGCGAGCGCAGCCCCGGCGGCAAAGCCGACGATGACGACCATCAGGACGATGAAGCCCTTGCGGACCTTTGGCTTGGGTTTGGACCCGAGCGGGGCCGAGACCACGTTCGGGGCGGCTGCCTCAATAGGGTTGTTGATCGAGGAAAAAGTGGGTTCCTGCGGTTGCAGGAGCGGTGGAGTTGGCGGCGAAGCAATCGCCGGTGCCGCTTCGGAAAAGAGCGAGACGGGCGCCTCAGGCGCAGGGCTGGACGGGTTGCTGGCAGGGGCCGGGAAAGGGGCATTCTCGAAAGAGGAGCCCGTGCTCAGGCCTGCTCCGGGCACGAAGGTCGGCCCTGACGAGAGCGCGACCGGGGCGGCGTCGGGGGAAGAAAATCCGATCGGCTCCGAGATGCCCCATCCGCTGGCGGGGGCTTCCGCTGCAGGGACGTGGATATCTTGAAAGAGTGTCGGTTGTTCCTCGTTCTCTGACGAGCTACCGGTGGAAAATCCGTTGCCCGGCATCGCGAAAGATCGTCTTTCGTCGCTCGCGGGGCCTTCGAAAAGCGACTTCGAGGCGGGCGAGTTCTGAAAGGTGAACTCGGGAGTCTCCAGAGCCTCAAAAAGAGGCTCGGCAGCCGGGGCAGCCGGAGACGGATCCATGAACGACGAGAAACTTCCGGGGGTTGGCGCAGCTGATGCGGATGCCTGCTCTGGAGAGGACACTCCAAAACCGGCCGAGGCGAAAGCGGCGGCAAAGTCATCGACCGGAGCTTCCGGGGTAGTCGGAGTCTCCGGGGCAGCTTCGAACATCGGCGCGGGAGCCGGGGCGTCGAATCCGCTTGCCTGGAAACCGGCCGCGAAATCGCTCGTGAGGGGTGCGGCGGCGAAGGTGGTATTTGCCTGGCCGGGGACCGTGAACCCCCCGAGATCAGAGGGCGAGGCAGGGCTCCCGAAGCCGCCCGTTGGGAAGGCTGATGCGAAATCGTTTTTAGGAGCCGGTGTTTCGATCACAGGGACAGACTCCTCAGTGACGATCGCAGTGACAGGCTCCTCAAAGGCAGTCCCCCGGGGGGCGGCGGCGAAGTCTCCACCGGTGGCGTCCGGCGCTGCGGGGCTGGTTGCCGTGGGTATCGGTTCTGGCGCAGGCGCAGGCGCAGGCGCAGGCGCGCCAAAACCGCTGGCGAAATCGGTCGGGAGCGAGGCATTCGCTTCCTCGTCCGCAGCGGTCGGGGCAAGGGCGGGCAGAGCCATCGCATCGGATGCAGGCTTCGGGGGAGGCCCCCAAAGGGGTGCAGCGGAAAACTCGGCAGTCTCCTGCGGGGCCGGAGCGGCAGGCGTTGACCACGAATCGGCGATAGGGGAAGGAGCAGGACCCTTCGGAGCGCCCGACTGGAGGAAGGCACCGAATCCCGTCACCGGAGCTTCCGCGTCGGGAGACCCGGTCACGGCGCCGCCAGCCATGGTCTCTCCGAAACCAGCCGATGGGGCGGTCGGCTCCGCAGTGTCTTCTCTGAAGCTGCTCGTTGCGTAAAGGGCATCGAGGTTAAAGGGGGAAATTTCCTCCTTCTGTTCGAGGGCCGGGGCAGGTATCTCGACCTCTGCGACGGTCTCTTTCTTCACCTCTTCGACGACGGCGGGAGCAGCCGTCTGCGCCACAGCCGCGGCGTATCGTTTGGTGACGCGCCCGAGCACCGGGAAAACACGCACGATGGAGTCGCGAGCTGACTCGGCGGCGATGATGGGCGTGTGGCACCAGACACAGAGACCCTCGATCCCGAGGTGGCGACGCTGCAGGACGAGTTCGCCGTGGCACTCGGGACATTCGAGGGCAAGGGACTCGTTGAACTTGGTGGTTTTGTCCGAGTTGAATTCCTCCGTCTCCACCTCGGCGGTGGCAGCTGGAATGCGATCCTTCGGTGAGATCGAAATCGACACGGTGCGGGTGCGCTCGGAGCTCGAGCCCAGAGAGTATGAGCCAGCTCGCTGGGCCGAGCTGTCCGACTCGGCGGCAGGGAGTTCGAGGTCGTCGGGTTGCGAAGAGAGCACGACGCCCTCATCGACTACCACGCTATCGGTCGCCTCAAGTTCGCAGTCCTTGTTTTCACCAAGACCGAGGGAGTCGAGAAACCGTTCTCTGGCCATAGCCGGCGAGGAGGTCTCGTCGTTATGCAGGGTGATGTCGTAGTCGGAATTCATAAAAATCTGGCCCGTCCGTGTTTCAAACGTTAGTTAGCTTCCGAAAATAATCTTAATTATGGAAATTATCAAAACCTTTTTCGCTCGACGTTTGATTTTTTATATAAATTAACGAAATTATGAAATGTTCCTCACCCGTCTCCTCATCGCGGCTTTTCTTGTTTTCGGCTTCCTCGGTTGTAAGACCCTCGACTCCTCTCCGAGCCCGACCCCGACCGGATCGGGGATACGCCTCAGCGAGGCCGATGCGGCCGCGATCGGACGCAAGATCTGGCAGAACGAGTGTGCCGGCACCGTCGAGGGCCTGACCTCGTGGAATGCCGGCGAGGATTTCCCCTCCCTCGGGATCGGGCATTTCATCTGGTATATCGACGGACGCCCCGGGCCGTTCCAGGAGAGCTTCCCCCCGCTCCTCGCCTACATGCAGCAAAAGGGCACCGCCGTCCCGGGCTGGGTCGCCTCGGCCAAGGGTAGCCCGTGGAAGTCGCGCACCGAGTTCCTCGCCGCCCAGAGCACCCCGCAAATGAAAGAGCTGCGCCAGTTCCTCGCCAACACCGTGTCGGCGCAGACCGGCTTCATCGTGCAGCGGCTCGAGCAGGCCCTCCCGAAAATGCAGGGTGCCACCAACGGGGATGCCGAAAAGACACGTCTGCATGATGATTTTTACAAGATGGCCGGGTCGCGCACCGGACTCTACGCCCTCATCGACTACGTGAACTTCAAGGGCGAAGGAGTCAAACCCGAAGAAAAATACAAGGGTGAGGGCTGGGGGCTGCGTGACGTTCTCCTCGAGATGGGCTCGAACGCCGGAGGTCAGGCCTCGGCCAACGAGTTCAGCGAAGCGGCCAAACGTGTCCTCCAGCGACGTATCAAAAACGCCCCTACCGATCGCGGTGAGTCCCGCTGGTCCGCCGGCTGGATGAATCGCTGCGAGACATACAAACACGGGATCTGAGCGATTTTTCCCTTTCTTTCGCCTTTAAACTGCCTACAGATAGCCGTTTTAACGAAACACTTCCAACAGACCTCCTCCCTATGTCGACCGAACGTTCTCTCATTCTTCTCAAGCCTGACTGTGTCAAAAAAGCGCATTGCGGCGAGGTCATCGCCCGCTTCGAAGCGGCCGGTTTCGCCATTAGCGGCGCGAAAATGATCCATCTCTCCGACGAGATCCTCGCCGATCATTACAGCCACGTTGCCGACAAGCCTTTCTTCCCCGGCATCGTCGCCTTCATGCAGTCTGCTCCCGTGATCGCCCTCGTCCTCGAAGGCGATGATGTCGTTGCCAAGATCCGCAGCATGCTCGGGCCGACCAATTCCAAGGAAGCCGAGCCCGGAACGATCCGCGGCGACTTCGGTGAAGACATGATGATCAACATCTGCCACGCATCCGATTCGCCCGAGAACGGCGAGATCGAGGTGAAGCGGTTCTTCGCGGACAACGAGATTTTTGCGTATTGATAGGGTTGGGGCGCCGCCGCGACTCTCTTCGATCACTCCAGGATCTTCTTGAGAGCGGCGAGGTTGTTCGCCTCGTCGAAGACTGCTCTGACGGGGATCGTGAATCCCGGGACAATCTCGCTCACGAGTTCTCCCTCGCTCTGGCGCGGGGCGGGGGGATAGAGATCCCCCTCGAGCCGGTGCAGCTCAACCGTTTCGGCGACAGTATCGACGATCCAGTACTCGCTCACGCCGTGCAGGGCATAATTCACGAACTTCACCCCCCGGTCGCGCGCTTCGGTCGAGGGCGAGAGGACTTCAACGATGAGGTCGGGAACGGGAAAGCGCAACGTGTCCGGCGTGATGAGAGCCGATTTGGCCGTGCCGAAAAAGATCACATCGGACTCGTAGTCGTTGCGGGGGAAACTCGTCATTGCTTTTTCGATGTGGACGACACCGAGGGCATGGACTTGAACATAGGCGTCCATGAGTTTGAAGATCCCTTTTGTCGCCACGAGGTGCCGGCTAAGGGCCGGAGAGTGCATCACGATTTCGCCTTGGATGAACTCCCATTTGTCCTCGGGGGTGATGTCGGCATAGAACTTCTCACGCAGCCGCTGTTCGCGGCCCATCGCCCGCTGTGCCTCCTGGATCAATTCGGGGAGCACCGGGGATTCCGACATGGCGTCGAGCAAAGGTGACTTCATCTTCGATAAGGATGCCTCAATCTGCCGCTTTCCGCAAGATCCGAGTAGGGGGGCATCAGGGTCCGATCCCGCACGACTCTGTGGCGAGGCCGACAAGTCCGGGAGAAGGCGAGCTTGCGCGGCATACTCGAATTCGTAAAAATCCGCCTTTCCGTGGCGAGGGCTGGCCTTATAGTCTCGGCCCATGTCTGAAACCGAGAATCAGGAACCCGCCCGTGTTGAAAAGTTGATGGCCGTGAACCGGGGCGAAATCGCCATCCGGATCTTCCGCGCCGCCACGGAGCTCGGTCTGCGCACCGTCGCCATCTACGCCGAGGAGGACCGCTTTTCCCGCCACCGCTTCAAGGCGGACGAAGCCTACCGTCTCCGCAAGGAGAAAGGCCCCGTCGGTGCCTACCTCGACATCGAGGGCATCATCCGGATCGCGAAGGAAAAAGGCGTCACCCTCATCCACCCCGGCTACGGGTTCCTCTCGGAAAACGCTGACTTTGCCCGTGCCTGCCGCGAGGCGGGGCTGAAGTTCATCGGCCCCGATCCCGAAATGCTCGACGCCATGGGCGACAAGGTCTCGGCCCGTGCTCTCGCGAAAAAGGTGAACGTGCCCACCCTGCCGGGAACGGAAGAGCCGGTCACGGACCGCGCCGAGGCGCTCAAGGTCGCCCGGGAGATCGGTTTCCCGCTCATCATTAAGGCCGCCTTCGGCGGCGGTGGTCGCGGCATGCGGGTGGTGCAGAAAGAGTCCGAACTCAACGGACTCCTCGACCAGGCCCAGACCGAGGCGGAAAACGCCTTCGGCAATGCCGCCGTTTTCCTCGAGCGATTCGTCGGTCGGGCCAAACACATCGAGGTGCAGATCCTCGGTGACAAACACGGCAATCTCGTCCACCTCCACGAGCGCGACTGCTCGGTGCAGCGCCGCCACCAGAAGGTCATCGAGATCGCGCCCTCATTCGGCCTCGACGAGACGGTGCGGCACGAGCTCTGCGACGCGGCGGTGAAGATCTCGACGGCGATCGGCTACAACAACGCCGGCACGGTTGAGTTCCTCTACGACCTCGATACGAAAGAGTGGTTCTTCATCGAGATGAACCCGCGCATCCAGGTCGAGCACACCGTGACCGAAGTCATCACCGGGATTGACCTCGTCCGCTCCCAGATCCTCGTGGCGCAGGGTTACGACCTTTTTGGCCACGAGATCGACATCCCGCAGCAGGCCGACATCGCCCGCAATGGCTATGCGGTACAGGCGCGCATCACGACCGAGGATCCCGCGAACGGCTTCTCGCCCGACTACGGCAAGATCATCAACTACCGCTCGGCGGCCGGATTCGGGATCCGTCTCGACGCGGGCGCGGGCGATGCCGGATCGGTCATCACGCCCTACTACGACTCCATGCTCGTGAAGCTGACGGCCTCCGGTCCGCGCTTCGACATCGCCCTCCAGCGCATGAACCGCGCCCTGCGCGAGTTCCGCATCCGCGGGGTGAAGACGAACATCCCTTTCCTCGAAAACGTCGTCCTCGACGAGACTTTCCGCTCGGGCAATGCGACGACGCGCCTCATCGACACGAACCCCGATCTTTTCAAATTCGAGCCCAAGCGCGACCGGGCCACGAAACTGCTCTCCTACCTCAGCGATGTGACGGTGAACGGCAACGCCACGGTGAAGGGGTATCGGCCCGCCGAGGTGCTGCTGCCGGCCCGTGTCCCCGAGTTCGATGTGCGCGGCGACATCCCCGCCGGCTCGCGCACCCGTCTCCTCGAGCTCGGGCCCGAGAAATTTGCCACCTGGATCCGCGAGCAAAAGCCGCTCCTCATCACCGACACGACGATGCGCGACGCCCACCAGTCGCTCATCGCGACGCGGATGCGTTCCGTCGATATGCTCAATGTCGCCAGTGTCGTGGCCCAGCGTACCCCGAACCTTTTCAGCCTCGAGATGTGGGGCGGGGCGACCTTCGACACTGCGATGCGCTTCCTCAAGGAAAGCCCGTGGGACCGGCTCCGCGAACTGCGCGAGAAGGTGCCGAACATTTGTTTCCAGATGCTCTTCCGCGGCTCCAATGCGGTCGGTTACTCGAACTACCCCGACAATGTCGTGGCCGGATTCGTGAAACACGCCGCCGACTCGGGGATGGACATCTTCCGTATCTTCGACTCGCTCAACTACCTGCCCAACATGACCGTGGCGATGGACGCGGTCCGCGACCAGCCCTACGCCCTCTGCGAGGCCGCGATCTGCTACACCGGCGACATCGATGATCCGAAGCGCGACAAGTATTCGCTGAAGTACTACGTCGCCAAGGCGAAGGAGCTCGAGAAGATGGGGGCCCACATCCTCGCGATCAAAGACATGGCGGGCCTCTGCCGTCCTTTCGCGGCGAAAAGGCTCGTCACCGCCCTGCGTGAAGAGATCGGGATCCCGATCCATTTCCACACCCATGACAGCTCGGGGATCAATGCCGCGTCCGTCCTCTCCGCCGCCGATGCCGGGGTCGACATCGCCGATCTCGCGATTGCGTCCATGTCAGGATCGACGAGCCAGCCGAATCTCAACTCCGTCTGCGCCGCGTTGCGCGGCCACGAGCGCGACCCCGGGATCGATCTCGACACCCTCAATGAGATGTCGGACTACTGGGAGGAAGTGCTCGCGTTTTACGAGCCCTTCAACACCGCCCCGCGGGCCGGTTCGGCCGAGGTCTACTTCCACGAGATGCCCGGCGGCCAGTTCACCAACCTCAAAGAGCAGGCCAACGCCATGGGGCTCGGCCATCGCTGGCCTGAGATCGCCCGCACTTACGCCGAGGTGAACCAGCTCTTCGGCGACATCGTCAAGGTGACCCCCAGCTCCAAGGTCGTCGGTGACATGTGCATGTATCTCATCACCCGCGGGATCCGGCCGCAGGATGTCCCGAGCCTCGCGCCCGGCTCGCACGACTTCCCCGAGTCTGTCATCGACATGCTCCAGGGCGGACTCGGACAGCCAGACGGAGGATGGCCGAAGGATGTGCAGAAGGTCGTCCTCGGAGATCGCATCCCCACGACGAAGCGGCCCGGCGAACTCGCCGCCCCCGTCGATCTCGATGCGACCCGCGAAGAGCTGACGAAAAAGCTCGGCCGCCCCTGCAGTGAAGACGATCTCTACAGCCATCTCATGTACCCGCAGGTGTTTTCGGACTTTGACCAGTTCATCAACACCTACGATCAGGTCGGCGGACTGCCGACGACGGCCTTCTTTTACGGTCTCTCACTGGGCGAGGAGATAGAGGTGCAGATCGATCACGGCAAGTTGCTCTTCATCAAGCTCATCGGTATCGGCGAGGCCGACGACGAAGGCCGTCGCAATGTCTTTTACGAGCTCAACGGCATGCCCCGCGAGTCCCAGATCCTCGACAAATCGCTCGCGCCGAAAAACTCGACCTCCAAACCCAAGGGCGACGTCAAAGATCCTCTCCAGGTCGTGGCCCCCATGCCCGGCATGGTCACCGAGATCAACATCGGCGTCGGTACGAAGGTGAAGGCGGGCGATCCCATCATCACCCTCGAAGCGATGAAGATGCTCACGACCATCTCCGCCAACGCCGACGGCACCGTCACCGAGATCCTCGTTCGCAAAGGCGACGCCGTCTCAACCGAGGATCTCCTGGCACGGCTGGAGGAGTGAGGGGAAGGGACTACTCCTCGTCCAATTCTCCCTCGATCTGATCGATCCGTTTCAGAGTGAGGTAGAGGATCCAGATCATCATCGCCACGACGAGGGCGATGATGCTCCAGAGCAGAGTTTTTGACTCGAAGAGACGGGGTTCGGCGGGCTTCTCTTTGAGGAAGGTCGAGTTCTCCGTGAGCGGGCTCAGCTCGAGGCGCGTGCGCTTTACCCCGCTCTCCTGCGCGGCGAGAATGGCGGCCGTGTCGAGGCTCGCAGGCGCGAAGGCTGCGTGAGGGGCACCGAAGAAAAGGGAAAGCCTCTCGCCCGGCGCGGCGAGAAAGAGCAGCTCATCGAGGTCGCCTTCTCCACTGACACTGGTGAAGCGGAGCGGTGGGTTGTCGCCGTTTTCAATGACGAGACGGTAGCGCTCGCTGCGTCCTTCCTCGAAGCGAAGGGCGAGACGTTCGTCCCTGAAATCACCGACGTGATAGGAGTGGAGGAATCCCCGCTGAACGGTATGCCAGGAGTCTGTTGTGGTTTTGTCAGGCACCTGTATGAGCAGCTCGCGGCGGAAGTTACGATCCTCCGTGCCGAGGGTGAACTCGCGGAGTGGCAGGCCACCGCCGTCGAGGAGCAGCACGGTCGTTTTGTTTTCCGCATCGACCCTCTGCTCGAGGATCTCCAGCTCGTAGGTCTCTTCGCACTCTTTCTCCGCCGCCTCAACAGCGGCGGTGAAGAAGCGAATCTCATCGATGCGGAACTGGCGCGTCGCCACTGTCCCGCTCTCGCTCACCGTGACGCCGGCGGCATCGCTGACGGTTCGGGAGAGGGTCCGGACGAGGGCACGTTGCTGATCGGTCGCGTCGGCGAGTCGCACTTTCAAACGCCGCGCCTTCGTGGGTGGGAGCTCGAGGCTGGTGCGGCGGAAGCCGAGGAACCGTTCATAGTCAAAGACGAGCCCGTTGCTCACCAGTGCCGTCCAGGTGATGCCGTCCGGCGAAGTCAAAACGGTGACGTTTTTCTCGAAGTCACGCAACGGGGTGACGATCTCGAGTCGCGCCGGGGTTGTCGTGCCGGTCAGCGTGACCGAGATCTCGATGCTGCCATCGTCGTTATCCTCAAAGGACTCGATGCGATGCGGGATGCGGGTTTCTCCTGCGGGGGCGGGCGGTCGATGGACCGGAGCGATGACGCGGGGCAGCTCGGTGTAGACTCCGCCCACTTCTTTCACGAGGCGCAGCGCGGAATGGTCGGACCCCGAGTGCCGGTAGAGATCCCGATCAAACGTCACCCTGAGGAGTTTGTCCCCGACGGGAGCTCCGACGATCCCGCGCTGGTATTGATAGGGTGTGGTGTCGAACCCGGGAGAGTCTTCTGCGGTCGCCGGGAGCAGCCCGAGGGCAAAAAAGGCGAGGGGGAGCAGGGGGATTTTCATGATTCGATTTCCTCGTCCGGGGCGGTTTCGAAGCGGCTGCTGAATTTAAAGTAAAGAAACGATCCCACGAGCACGACGATCCCGAGGACGATGAAGGCGATGATGCGGTAGAGTTGATCGAGTCCGGCGAGATCGACGAAGAAGACTTTCAGGATCGTGCCGGCGAGGAGGACGAGGCCGACCCCCCGCAGGGCGGCGCGGCCTTTGAGGATGCCCGCGAGGAGCAGGGCGATGGCGAAGAGCGACCAGAAGATCGAGAGGCCGCCCATGCGGAACTCGGGGAGGAAGCGGGACAGTCCCGTCCAGATCTCTAGGCTCGAGTAGAGGAAGGCACCGGCGAGGGCGGCGTAGCCGAAGATCGCGGCATCGGCGGAGTAGGATTCACGTTTTGTCAGGGTTCGGGCGGCGTAGAGCAGGTAGAAGATCACCGCCCCGTAGTTGAGCGCCCGGATGAGGAAGCCCTCGGTGAAGTCGCGTCGGGCATAGGCCAGATCGAAGCCGGGATTCCAGTCAAGGAAGTCGAAGCCGAAGACCTTCACGACGAGAGCAAGGCCAAGGGTCCAGAAGAGCACGGTCGCGAGCTTTGACTGGTTCACCGTCATCTCGCGGAGGAGGAGCGCGCCGAGCCCGACCCAGACGAGAGTCATCCCCGGCCGCATGAGCGGGTCGAAGAGACGGTCCATCGTCTTCCAGACTTCGAAATTCAGGTAAATGAAGGTGAGGGAGACGACGATCCAGAAGCAGACCCGGCCCACGCCTGATTGTCCGGGGAGCGGGCGGATGTCGTTGCTTTCCCCTACCCTCCAGGCCGGGTCGCCCTCGCCCTCGTGGCGGAAGAGGCGTCCGGCTGCGAAAAAGGAGCCGATCGGAATGCCGAAGATAAAGAGGCGTTCGACAAAAGCGAGGGCGTACTCTTTTGCCGGGATGTCGGCCGAGATACCGTCGAACTGGCCGTGGAAGTCGAAGATCGCGAGCCGCGCGAGGACGACGAGGTAGAGCAGGTAGGCGAGCTGGCGCAGGAATTCGCTCTTCATTTTCGAGGCGATCCAGAGCATCACAAAAGCCTGGAGCGCCCAGCTCACCGTGATCCAGCCTTTCGAAAGGACGAGCGGCAGGGTGATCGCGACAAAGAAAGCGGCCAGTCCCATGAAGCTGAGGAGCAGGCCGCGGTCGTGGATGCCGCGTTTCAGGAAAACGACGACATGGGCGATGTAAAAGGCCGCGAGCCCGAGGGTCAGCACGGCGATGGCCTCGCGATCAAAGCGGGCCTCGATGTGGTGGACGGCGAAGCCGACAAAGACAGCCGCGTTGAGGAAGAGGAAGAGCAGTTCGAGGAGCGTCGCAGTGCGCCGGTGGATTAGCTGATACACGAAGGTGACCGACGAGAAGAGCGCGAAGAAGGTGAGAATGAAAGGCATGAACTCCCAAAAACGGAAGGGCTGGAAACCTTTTTCCGTCGCCATGAGAACGAGAAGGCTCGTCGCGAGAAAGCTCAGATAGTGAAGCAGTCGCCAGTTTTTTCGCGAGGCGATGAAGAACATGCCGAGTCCTAACAGGAGCACATAACTAAAGAGCCCAACTACGCTGGCATTGCCCGTCGGGATCATAAGCGGTGTTCCATAGCCGCCGAGGAGACCAAGGACGGCGACGAGGAGCGAATTAAACCGCACCGCGACGACCCCCGCGACGGCGGTGACGAGGATCATCAGGGCAAAGGCCGGCATCGTGCCGATGATCGCATAGTCGGGCTGGTGGGCGGTGAAGAAGCTGAAGTAAAGCGTCGCAAAGCCCGCCCCGGCGAGACCCTGGCCGAGGAGACCGTAGCGGCCTTTGAAAAGGCGCAGTCCCCCGGCGATGAGCGCGGCCCCGGTCGCGGTGGCGAGGAGGACGCGGCCGACCGGCCCGATGAAGCCTTTCGCGATGGAGTATTTCAGGAAAAATCCGATCCCGATGACGAGGATGAGCACCCCGACGCGGATGAGCCAGGTCGTCGCGACGGCGAACTCCATCGTGACGCGTTTGGGGCGGTGTTCTTCACCGACGACGATCCAGTTCCAGATCTTGCCGAGGATCTCGCGAGCCGTGGCCTCGAAGCGTCCGGGTTCGCGCGGCGGTGGGGCGGAATGCTGTTCAGGCTCGTCCGCGACGGCGGTGATAGTCTGCCTCCCGGGGAGCGGAGGCGGAGCGGCACCCTGATAGAGAGGCTCAGATTCAGGTTCGGGCACCAGTTCGGGCGAGGGGATGGCCTTCTTCGGCTCGGGCACCTCGGGGGCGGGAGTAGGAGCGGGTTCCGCAGATGCCTGAGACGGGCGCGCGGTCCGGGCATAGTGGAGAAGCTCGCGAAGATCGCTCTTCAGAGATTCCGCCTTTCGGTCCGTCTCGCCGAGGCGTGAGACTAGGTTGATCACGAGGAAGAGCACGACGGTGAGCAGCAGGAGAATGAGTATTTCCATCACGACAGGCAAGGGTTCAGTTCGCGGCCATCATAAGGCACTCACGCGGGAAAGGACGAATTGATAAACCATTCATGAAACATTGATCAGACTGATGATGATTCCGCTGACTGGCGCGATGCGGGGCATGACGACGGTTGCCCCCGGTGGGGGAGTCGTGGTATTCCCTACTGCCATGGAACGTCGAAATTTTCTCAAAGGTGCCGGCCCGCTCGCCGCTGTCGCCGCCACTCCCTTCACTGCCGCTGCCGCCTCTGCCGCCTCTGCCGCCGAGGGCAAAACGGGCGATCCGGTCGCCGATCTCACTGCGAACCTGCTTCCGGCCATCCAAAAGGCCCGCGACGCGGCGATGTCAGTGCTGAAGCCCTCGCCGAAAGACCTCGAGCACGGGCTCGCTCTCCACGCGGACTCGCTCGTCTTTGACTCCTACGGATTCTCCCCCCGCTGCGCCATCGACGGAGAGACCCTGAAGGCCGCCGTGCTCGCCGGTGCCTCCGACGCAGAGCTCGAGGACCTGCGCGAGGACATGAGCATGACACGCTGCATCACCAGTGCGGAGGAAAAACGCGAGTATCTCGAGGCCTGGCGCGCCTCGGGGGTGACCTGCATTTTTCAGAACGCGGGGCAGGAGGGTCAGGACCCGATGCGGCTCATCAAGCGGCTCGCCCGCTTCACCTACACCACCGACATGCTGCGCGAGCATGTCTCGAAGGCGGTCGTCCCGGCCGACATCGAGGCGGTCAAGGCGGCGGGCAAACACTGCCTCTACATGACCGGCAACGGTGTGCCGCTGACGCAGGACTGGAATACGATTCCCGACGAGTTGCGTTATCTGAAGATCTTTTATCAGCTAGGCATCCGCATGATGCATCTCACCTATCAGCGGCGGAACATGATAGGCGACGGCTGCGGCGAGACCTCGAATGCGGGCCTGAGCGATTTTGGAAAAGCTGTCGTGGCCGAGATGAATCGCGTCGGAGTGATCGTCGATTGCGCACACTCCGGCTGGCAGACGAGCCTCGAGGCGGCGCAGCTCTCGGGTAAGCCCATGGTAGCAAGCCATTCCGTGGCGGGTGCCCTCTACGCGCACATCCGTAGCAAGCCCGACGAGGTCATCAAGGCCATCGCCGACACCGACGGGTTCATCGGGATCTGCTGCATCTCGCGATTCCTGCGGGGAAAAGGCGATCTCAATTCGCTGCTCGATCATATTGACTACGTCGCGAAAAAATTCGGAGTCGATCATGTCGCGATCGGGACGGATATCGCCCACACCTCCAGCTACAGTGCTGCGGAAAACAAAAAGGCCGCCGTCGGCGGGCTACGGCGCAATCGCGAACCCTTCCGCTCACTCTGGCCGAAAGATGACTTCCTCGCGACCGAGGAGGCGGACCTCAGTCTCTCGTGGACGAACTGGCCGCTCTACACCGTCGGGCTGGTGCAGCGGGGATACTCCGATGAAGACATCCGCAAAATCCTCGGCGCCAATGTCATGCGGGTGGCGCGGGCGAACATGGTCGATGTCGTCGCGGCCGGGTGAGGTCCCGCTTTCTCACCCTTCGGCAAGTTTTCCGAGGATGCCGAGGGCTCGTCGTGCGGCGTCATCGAGTGGCGATCCACAGCTGATCCGGAAGCAGCTCCGCAGACCGCACGAAGCGGAAAAAAATGTTCCGGGGACCGCTCTTATTTTCCTTTTGAGCTTCTTGCGCGCAGCGTGAATAGGGAAGAGGGGCTTGAGAAAATGATTTCCCGGCAGTAATCTCTGTGCCTTATGGAACAATGACACGTCAGCAGAATTCGAAAGATTGCCGTAATCGTTAATCCGGCCTCGGGGGGCTCTGAGCCTCCCCTTCGCGAGTTGAACGAAGCGCTCGCGCCCTTCGATTCAACGGTACAGGTCACCCAGACGGCAGATGACGGGATTCGTTTTTGCCGGGAGGCGGTTTCCGCAGGCGTAGATCTGATCATCGTTTACGGCGGAGACGGCACAATCTCCCGGCTCCTCGACGGCCTGGACGGGTCCAATATTCCCCTCCTCGTCATGCGCGGGGGCACGGGAAACCTGATCGCTGATGAACTGGCCTTGCCGGTCGGTATCCCCGAATCCCTTGCCCTCTTCGCCGACGGCGAGGTTTGGGCAAGGCCTGTCGATCTAGGAATGATCAATGGGACGACCTGCTTTGTGCTTCGCTGCGGCTGTGGACTTGAAGTGAAGGCGCTTCATGAGACGGTCTTCGAGGGGAAATCCGACTGGGGCAAACTTGCTTATGCGGGAGGATTGTGGAAGGCGATCTCCGAACAGGAGCCCATCGATTTTCGAATCTGGATCGATGACGCCTCCGAACCCATCGAAGAATCCGGCATCGCCCTGACGGTGGCCAATGCCGGACGCATCGGAGCGGGATCGCTGCAGATCTCTCCGACCGTGAGCATGTCGGACGGGCTGCTCGATGTCTGCCTCATTGAAAAAGCCGCTCTCAAGACCGTAATGGAGTTGATCTCTTCGAATCTCTCGGGGGGCAACGCACCCGCCACGAGCCTGGAGACGCCCTCGCTCATCCGGGTGCAAAAGGCGAGGCGGATCCGTGTGGAGACCACTCCGCCGGTGGAGTTCCAGGCGGACGGCGATGTCATTGGCATGACGCCCTTTGAGATCGAGGTGCGTCCGGCAGCGGCCTGGGTCGTCGTCTCACCTCCACCAGAGGACGTAGCAGCCGTTTGAAAACGAGTTTCAAATCCGGAGTGAACTCGGTCAAAGAGGGTCTCGAGCGACGCTACACAGAGTTCTGTCGCCGATTTCCCCGGCTGGCACTTTTCATGGGACTCATTCGCCGCCGCCGCCGTCCCCTCAAGGGCATCTTCATCGTCGTCGCCCACACCCTCGGGTTTATCTTTTCCATCCAGGCGGTGATGCAGACCCGGACCGAGCAGGGAGCGGTCGCCTGGGTTTTCGCGCTGAATACGATTCCGGTCGTGGCCGTGCCCGCCTGGTTTGTTTTCGGGAACAACAAAGTGGAGGTCTATCAGAATGCCAAACGCGTCGGAATGGAGGAAGTCCGCCCGCTCGCCGAAAGACTGATCAAGAACCTGGACGAAGCCAGGGCGAATTCGACGGAAACCGAGTCCGGGGAGACGAGGGGACTCTCCGTGAATCAGCGCGAGGTGCTGAAACGACTGCAGACGATAGGATCCCTTCCCGTGACGGGGGGCAACTCGGCCAAATTACTTATCGATGGCGAGGCGACCTTCGAAGCCATCCTCGAGGCCATTTCGGGTGCGGAACACTACATACTCGTGCAGTTCTATATCTTCCGCGAGGATGGTATCGGGAAAAGGATACGGGATTCGCTCGTGGCGAAAGCGCGGGAGGGGGTCGCGGTTTATCTCCTTCTCGACAGCCTGGGTTCCATCGGCCTCTCCGACGAGTTCACTGAATCAATGGTGCGCGAGGGAATAGAGGTGGAGTATTTCATGGAGATTTCAGGGAGCGCGAATCGTTTTCAATTAAACTTCCGCAACCACCGGAAGATCGTCGTAGTCGACGGAAAGCGCGGTTTCCTCGGCGGCCTCAATGTGGGCGACGAATACCTCGGAAAAGATCCCAAGCTGACGCCATGGAGGGACACTCACATGGAATGGCGGGGCCCGATCGTGAAATGCCTTCAGGTTCCCTTCGCAGAGGATTGGCACTGGGCGACCGGGGAGTTGCTCGATCAGCTCGACTGGGAGATCCGGCCCGGGGATGTCGCGGGAGAGGTGGAGGCGCTCTGCCTCGCGACCGGTCCCGCCGATCCCTTCGAGACCTGTGCGATGGGATTTCTCACCCTCATCGATGGTGCCCGGGACCGGATCTGGCTCGCCACCCCCTACTTTGTTCCCGATAATAAGATCGTCACCGCGCTGCAATTGGCGGCGATCCGGGGGGTGGATGTGCGGGTGATTCTCCCCGACCTTTCTGACAGCCGGCTTGTCTATCTGTCGTCTTTCTCCTATCTCAAGGAACTCAAAGACGCGGGCGTAAAGTTCTACCGCTTTCAAAAGGGATTTTTGCACCAGAAAGTCATGGTCGTCGATGATTCGCTCTCGGCGATCGGATCGGCGAACCTGGACAACCGCTCCTTTCGCCTTAATTTTGAGGTGATCGGGATCGTTTCGGACTCCGCCTTCAACCAAGAGGTCAGTCGAATGCTGGAAGCCGATCTTGCCCAATCCAAACCCACCGGATCGGATGCCCTGACAGAACAGCCCTTCTGGTTTCGACTGGGCGTCAGGCTCTCCCGGATGCTGGCTCCCATCCAGTGATTGATTGAATACCGTTCCTGTTAGAAAGTTGCACAAGATCCGCCCCTTCACTGAAACGTCAGCGCCACCTTTGGTAGCAGCACTTTGATTTTCGCCTGAATCTCCGGAGTAAACGGACCGCTTCCCCGGACGAGGCGCATCGAATTGAGAAAGGCGAAGTCCCTGAGGACAGGGAGGCGCTCGTCAGGGAGATCGATTTTGCTGAGTTCGAGATGTTCGAGCTGAGTGAGACCGGCGACGAGTTTTAAATCGGCATCGGTGAGAGGACCGGCATTGGTCAGGGTAAGGCGGTGCAGCGTGGGGATGTCCTTGATGAGGGCGATACCCGCAGGGGCATCGAGGCCATCGCCGAGTTGGAGATACTCAAGGGGAAGTCTCGTGAGGTGCCGGAGGCAATCCGGGGTCGCGTCTTTGCTACCGATCTCAAGGCCTTTGAGTTTCGTCAGTTTCGCGAGATGCGGAGCGCCGGTGTCGGTGAACCTGGCGTGGGCGAGACTGATGCTCTCAAGATTGGAGGGGTGGCCGCAGAGTTGTTTCAGGCCCTCATCATCGATGCCGCTGCCGCGATGACTGACTTTGATGAGACGGGTGAAGCCATCAAACCCGGCATAGGCGCGACCTTTCATCCCGGTACCGACGAAGGAAAAGGACTCAAGGTTCTTCAGTCCGGCGAGTTGAACCCCCCTCCTTCCCCGGCCCAAGGGTGACGAGAATGCCGAAGGGATGAAAAAGCTATTTCCTAGCAATCGAACCTCTACGGAAAGTCCAGGCTGGAGGGTGGTATCCCTGGCGGATTGTGAAGGCGCTGTTCGTTAGCGTGTAAGCACCGCGCCGCCGGATCGCAACACGAGACCACACGGGCGGCGTGACGATTTTCGCCAAATTCATTGAACGTCTTTCATCTCTCTATGTCTATATCTATACGGCGTTCTCCAATTAGGGGGCGCAGAAGTTTCCAACACTAACCCGATACTGATTCAATAAACACTCAACCCCGGTGATATGCCGCCCGCGTCACACCCGAGGTTCCCCGACAGAAAAAGAGATTGAGACCCTGACATGAGCCTCCTTCCCGAAGCCCCGGCCCCCGGCCGGGACGACCGAGGAACCTCCAGACCTGAGCTGGCTGCCTGTTGCCGAAAAACGCAACACGATCATGGCAGCCTGTTTCCATTTACTCAATCCCTTCCGCTCAGGTTCCCGTTACGGCGGATCGCTGCCGGAGACGGTTGAGGGCCGCCCCCGCATCGGGATCGCGTTTTCCTCGGGCGGAGCAAAGGGGCTCGCCCACGTCGGGGTCATCCAGGTCCTCGAGGAGAACGGCATTACAATCGACGCCATTGCCGGGACGAGCATGGGTGCCTACGTCGGTGGTCTCTGGGCCTCGGGCCTCTCGGGTGCCGAACTCGAGGCGCTCGCCGCCTCCATGGCCGGGCGCCGCGAACTCTGGGAGCTCGTCGATCCTGCGATCCCCCGCCGCGGTTTTATCGGTGGACGCAAGGTTCTGGATCGTCTCCGCCGCACCCTCGGGGAAAAGACCTTCGCAGAGCTCGAAGTTCCCTTCTACTGCGTCGCGACCGAACTGAACGGCTACGGTCGCGCCGTCCTGCACGAGGGCGACGTCGCCTCCGCGATCCTCGCGAGCCTCGCCATTCCCGGGATCGTTGCTCCGGTCGTGCGGGACGGAGTCGAGTACATCGACGGCGGAGTGTGTGATCCGCTGCCCGTCAGCATCCTCCGCGAGCTGCCCTCGGTCGATAAGGTCATCGCCGTGAATGTCCTCCCGAAGGCGAGCCAAACCCGGCATTTCCGCGAAGGTGCCCCGAAATATCGGATCTGGAAAAACCCCTGCGCGTTCCTCAATCAGTACTTCAACCTCTTCGCCCGGGGCAATCTGCTCGACATCCTCCGCGGGGCCGCGATGGGCTCGCAGATGCGCCTCGTCGAGAGCAGCGCGGTCCACGCCGACGTTCTCATCTCTGCGACCAGTGAAGTGCCCCGCTGGCACGACTACAACAACTACCGCGACTACATCGCCCTCGGTCGCGCCGCCGCCGAGACCATGTTGCCCGAGATCAGGGCGCTCCTGAAGTCTTCCGATAAACCTGACGCAACCACATCATTGAAGAAAGTCGCCTGCGCATGAAAAAGGACAAACTCAGCACCCGATGGCATTCCCTCGCACCGGATGAACTGCGGCATCTCCAGGGAGTCCGGCTCCGCCACTACCTTAGCGAACAGGTCGTGCCCTTCTCTGCTCACTACCGGGAGCTCTTCGCGAAAGAGGGCATCGACCCCCGCTCGATCCGCACGCTCGAGGATCTCGCGCGCATTCCCTTCACTTCGAAGCGCCATCTCGTCGATGATCCCGAGACAGGTTCACGGGTGCGGGACTTCGTCCTCGTGCCTGACGAGGCCATCCTGAAACGCCGCCCCTCGACGATCCTCCGTGCCCTTACGCACGGACGGGCGGCTGTGAAAGAGGGCTTTGAAAAGGAATACCGCCCCCTGCTCATGACCAGTACGACGGGCCGCTCGACCGAGCCGGTGCCGTTCTTCTACACCGCCCGCGATCTCGATCTCCTCACCGAGGCCGGGCGTCGCATGATGGAAGTCTGCGAATCGCGGCCCGACTACCGCCACATCAACATGTTTCCTTTTGCCCCGCACCTCGCCTTCTGGCAGGCGCACTACGCCGGGGTAGGATACAACACCTTCACCCTCTCTTCGGGCGGTGGCAAAGTCATGGGGACCGAGGGCAATGTTCGCTTCCTCGATCGGATCAAGCCCGATGCCCTCATCGGCATGCCGACCTTCCTCTACCACATCCTGCAGATCGCGGTCGAGCGCGGGCTCGAGTCTCCGAACCTGAAAAAAATCGTCCTCGGCGGCGAGAAAGTTCCCACCGGCACTCGGCGGAAACTCCGCACTCTCTGTGCCGAACTCGGTTCGGGCAAAGTCGACGTGATGGCGACCTACGGCTTCACAGAAGCGAAGATGGCCTGGCCCGAGTGTCCCGGCAACGGCCTCGCGGCGCCTCCCGGCTACCACCTCTCGCCCGATCTCGGTATCGTCGAGATCATTGATCCCGACTCGGGGAAAGTCCTGGGGGAAGGAGAGCCCGGTGAGATCGTTTTCACCCCGCTTGCGAGTCGCGGCAGCGTCGTGATCCGCTACCGCACCGGCGATCAGATCTCGGGCGGACTCATCTACGCGCCCTGTCCCGGCTGCGGTCGCACGATGCCCCGGCTCGTCGGGGAGATCTCCCGCGTCACTGACGTGCGCAGACTCCAAATCGGGAAAGTGAAGGGGACGCTCATCAACTTCAACGAACTGGAGAACATCCTCGACAACATCGACCGCATCGGGACCTGGCAGATCGAGCTCCGCAAACGCAACAACGACCCGCTTGCTGCCGACGAGATCGTCGTGCACGTCGCCCCGCGCGGCCGGGTCTCGCGGCCCTCTCTCACCACTGAGATCGAGGACCGCTTCCGAGCCGTGACCGAAGTCACCCCGAACCGGGTCGAGTTTCACGACGCAAAGCACCTCCGCTCGCTCCAGGGCGTGGGACGTGCCTTGAAAGAGGAAAAAGTCGTCGATCATCGGGATATCCCCGCCGCTAGCGGCGGCAAACCGGAGCTCTCACCTGTGCCCGAGCCATGAACAAAATTCCTGACAAAACACTAGTCGTCATCGACGGCGTCCGCACCCCGTTTCTGAAAATGGGCAGCGAGCTCGCCGGGATCGACGCGACCGAACAGGGTCGGGTCGTGGTGCAGACCCTCTTGACCCGGACCGGAATCGACCCCGCCCTCGTCGACGAGCTCCTCTTCGGGTGCGTCTCCCAACCCGCTGACGCCTCGAACATTGCCCGGGTCATCGCCCTGCGGGCCGGACTGCCCGAGACGACTCCGGCGATGACGGTTCATCGCAACTGCGCGAGCGGACTCGAGGCTCTCACGTCCGCTGCCGAACGGGCTGCAACGGGGCACGGGGAAATCTTCATCGTCGGCGGGACGGAGAACATGTCCCGCATTCCTCTCTTTTTCACTTTGGCCGCAGCTGCCAAATTCGCTGCGCTCTCGCGGGCGAAAACTGCGGGCGGCAGGGTGGCTGCGGCCTCCGCTTTCCGTCCGGCTGATTTTGCCCCGGTGATCGGACTCAGGCTCGGCCTGACCGATCCCGTCTCGGGGCTGAACATGGGAGAGACCGCCGAGGTTCTCGCGCGGGAGTTCGGCATCAGCCGCGAGGCGCAGGATGTTTTTGCCCTCGAGTCTCATCTCAAAGCGGCTGCCGCCCGCGAGACCCTTTCCGCCGAAATCTGTCCGGTCTATCTTCCCGGCAGCAAGGCGGGCTATGTGGACCGCGACAACGGCATCCGCGAAAATCAGACGCTGGCGGCGCTCGCCCGGCTGAAGCCCGCCTTCGAACGCCGCAACGGCACCGTCACGCCGGGGAACAGCTCGCAGATCACCGACGGGGCAGTCGCGCTCCTCGTCATGACTGAAGCGAAAGCCGAGGCCCTCGGGCTCGAGCCGCTCGGCCGCCTCGTCGACTATGCCTATAGCGGATGTGATCCGCGACGCATGGGACTGGGGCCTGCTTTTGCGATTCGCGATCTCCACGGACGCACTGGACTCCGTCCGGATGACGCCGATCTCATCGAAATCAACGAGGCTTTTGCCGCCCAGGTTCTCGCCGTCATCCAGCTTCTGAAAACGCCCGACTTTGCCGGACTCTCCCTGCCCGAAGATCGCCTCAATCGCCAGGGCGGGGCCATCGCTCTCGGGCATCCTGTCGGAGCCACCGGAGCGAGGCTCGTCCTCACCGCCCTGAAACAACTCAAGGCTACCGGTGGCAAACGCGCCCTCGTGGGTCTCTGCATCGGCGGAGGACAGGGTGCCGCAGCCTGGCTCGAAACCCTCTAACACAGAAAGACAAGCACCATGAATGCCACGACTCAAACCCCATCTCTTTCCGGAAATCACCACCGCGGCACCCTCGCGCGACGGCCCCGCCGCCTGCATCTCGAGATGACGGAGAGCAGGGTCGCCCTGATCACCTTCGATCACCCTGACAAAGCGGCAAATATCTTCGACGGGATGACTCTCTACGAACTCGATATCGCCCTGAGGGCAGTGGAGAAACTGAGGGCGCGGGGACTCGTATTCCTGAGCGAAAAGCCGGCCGTTTTCATTGCCGGTGCCGATCTCAAAGCCCTCAATGACGCCGTCCCTGGAAAGAGCGGGGAAAGTCTACCGTCTCTCGTCGAGCGGGGGCAGACCCTCTTTTCCCGTATCGCCGCCCTCGACATCCCCACCGTCGCCGCCATCCACGGTGCCTGCGTCGGCGGGGGGCTGGAGCTCGCGCTCGCCTGTGACCGGCGTATCGCCAGTGATGACAAGGTCACCCGTCTCGGCCTGCCCGAGACTCTCCTTGGCATCCTGCCGGCGTGGGGCGGATCGACTCGGCTGCCGCGGCTCATCGGATTGCCGAAGGCGCTCGATCTCATCCTCTCGGGGAAATTGCTCGCTTCCGGACACGCACGGAAAGTCGGCCTCGTCGACGAAGTCATGCCCCGTGAGCGGCTTCGGGGGCGTGCCCTCGCGCTCCTGAATGAGCCGGCCCGGGAGCGTCCCGGGCACTTTCTCACGAACAATCGTCTCAGTGCTGCGGTGATCCGTCTTCTCACCCGGCGGAATCTGATGAAAAAAACGCGCGGCCATTACCCCGCCGTGCTCGAGGCACTCGGAGTCGCCAGCCGAGGCGCGAATAGCGATCCCGCCAGGTCCTTCGCCCGTGAGGCCGCTGCCTTCATCCGCCTCGCGAAGACCGATGTCGCGCGAAATCTGCTGCGCGTCCACTTCCTGCAGGAAGGGGCGAAACACTTCCGCTACGACGAGGCCATCGATCCGAAGCGCCTTCCGCCCGTCCATGCCACCGCCGTGATCGGGGCGGGGGTGATGGGCGCGGGCATCGCCCAGTGGCTCACTTCGAAGAACCATCCGGTGATCCTGCGGGATCTCGATCCGGAGCGGGTCGCGGCGGGGATGAAGACGATCTCGGGGCTCTTTGACGAGGCGGTCAAAAAGAGAATCCTCACCCGCCACGAAGCGGGGAGGAAACTCGACCTCGTCACTCCCTCCGCCACGGCCGTGCCGCTCTATCGCTGCGATCTCGTCGTCGAGGCCGCCGTGGAGAATCTCGAGGTGAAGAAGAAGATCTTCGCTGATCTCTGCGCGCGCACCTCGCCGGGGACGATCCTCGCGACGAATACCTCGGCTCTGCCGATCACTGACCTCTGCACGGCGGAAGGAGTGAGCGGACCCGAACGCCTCATCGGGCTGCATTTCTTCAATCCCGTGAGCCGCATGAAGCTCGTCGAGGTCGTCGTGACGGACTTCACCTCACCCGAGACAGTCGAGCGGACTCTCGGTTTTGTGCGGTCGATAGGCAAACTGCCCGTCGTGGTGAAGGACTCGCCCGGCTTTCTCGTGAACCGCATTCTGATGCCCTACCTCATCGAGGCGGGACGATTGGTCGATGCGGGAATTGATCCCGCGAGGATAGACGTCGCGATGCTCGACTTCGGCATGCCGATGGGGCCGCTCCGACTCCTCGACGAAATCGGACTCGACGTCGCCTCGCATGTGGCCGGCACGATGCAGGAGACCTTCGGAGATCGCTTCGCTGTGCCGGGTGTTCTCTCCCGCCTCGTCGAGGCCGGCCATCTCGGCAAGAAGAGCGGACGCGGCTTCTATCACTACGGCGGTCGGCGGAAAGTCACCCGTGTCGCCGGAGACGGCGGCGCAGCCCTGCCCCCCGGCCCTGAGATCGCGGCTAGTCTCGCCGGTCTCATGGTGACCGAGGCGGAGCGCTGCCTCAGCGAAGGTCTCGTCGCGAGCGCTGACGAGGTGGACCTCGCGATGATCCTCGGGACCGGATTCGCCCCCTTCCGCGGAGGGCCGCTCGCCTACGCCGCCTCTCTGCGCTCTGCCCCGGATGCCTCAATCAACCACTAACAAGAAAGCCAACGCATGAAAACCAACACGGAAAAAACAAACCCCGCCGCTCCGGCCTCCGTCATCGATACCTCGAAGATGTCGCCGCCGGAGCGGGCCGCCCTCGAGCTGGCCGAAGCCGCCCGCGTGGAAGCGGGGCCACAGGGGAGCTTCGGCGGGTCACTCTTCATGGGGCGGCCGCTCTTCGATGCGATCCTGCCCTTTCCCGCCCAGTCTCTCGAGGACGAGGACCAGGGCGACGCCTTTCTCGCGAGACTCGAGACTTTTCTCGAGGACAAAGTCGATCCCGACGAGATCGATCGCAGCGGTGAGATCCCCGACGAGGTCATCGACGGCCTCGCCGCGATGGGGGCCTTCGGCATCAAGACCCCGCGCGAGTATGGCGGCCTCGGACTCTCGCAGATGAACTACTCCCGCGCCGCGATGCTCCTCGGTCGCCACTGCGGTAACCTCACCGCCCTGCTCTCGGCCCACCAGTCCATCGGGGTGCCGCAGCCGCTCCTGGTCTTCGGTACCGAGGAGCAGAAGCGCAAGTTCCTCCCGCGCTGTGCGAAAGGGGAGATCTCGGCTTTTGCCCTCACCGAGGCCAATGTCGGGTCAGACCCGGCAAAGATCGAGACGACCGCGACCCTCGATCCGTTGAGCGGAGACTTTCTCCTCAATGGGGAAAAACTCTGGTGTACGAACGGAGTCAAAGCCGGCGTCATCATCGTGATGGCGCGCATGGCCGATTCGACGGCGGAGCGGCCGATGATCACCGCCTTTCTCGTCGAGATGGACACGCCCGGAGTGGAGGTGACGCACCGCTGCCACTTCATGGGGTTGCGCGCGCTCTACAACGGGGTCGTGAAGTTCACCGACGCACGGGTGCCGCAGGAGAATGTCGTCCTCGGCGTAGGACGCGGGCTCAAGGTCGCCCTGACCACGCTCAACACCGGCCGCATCACCCTGCCGGCCGCCTGTCTCGGCTTGGCAAAACGCTGTCTCGAGTGGTCCACCGACTGGGCCGGACGCCGCGTGCAGTGGGGAGCGCCGGTGGGGCGCCACGACGCCATCGCGCAGAAGCTGGCAAAGATGAAAGCCGAGACTTTCGCGATCGAGGCGATGGTGCGTTATGTCTCTCTCTTAGTCGATCAGGACAAAACCGCCGACATCCGGCTCGAGGCCGCCTTCGCAAAAATGTGGGGCACCGAGCGGGGCTGGGGCATCGTCAATGAGACGATGCAGATCCGCGGCGGACGCGGCTACGAGACGGCCGACTCCCTCGCCGCGCGCGGGGACGAACCCGTCCCGGTGGAGCGCTTCCTACGCGACAGCCGCATTAACACGATCTTCGAGGGATCGAGCGAGATCATGCGGCTGCTCATCGCCCGCGAGGCCCTCGATCCGCACCTGAAAATGGGCGGCCCGGTGCTCAACTCGACCCTGCCTCTGAAGGACCGGGCCAAAGCCGTGCTGCGCTCGGCCTGGTACTACGGCCGCTGGTATCCTCTGCTGTGGCTGCCGGTCCTGCGCAGGAATCCCGGGGTCCTGCCCGAGTTCCGCTCAGACGCCCGCCGTGTCCGAGCGCTCAGCAAACGCCTCGCCCGTGCCCTCTTCCACGCGATGCTGCGCCACGGACCGAAGCTGGAGAAAAAGCAGGTCCTCCTCGGTCGTTTCGTCGAGATCGGAGCCGAACTTTTCGCCCTTACCGCCGCCATGGCCTATGCCGGCCAGCTCGTGGAAAGCGGCCGTGGCGATCGCAGGGATCTCGTTGCGACGGTGCGCCACTTCGCCCGCATCACCCGCATGAAGGTGGACAAACTGTTTCGTGAAGTTCGATACAATGCAGACGCCGGGGGATACCGGATCGCGAAGGAGATGCTGGACGGAGAGTGACCTCGCAGGGGCGATTCAGGGGGAGGGGATACATACCAGTGCGACTCGATCCTGACCCCGGACATCCTTGATCTCGTTCCCGGTGGTCGGATCGATAAAGCGGGTGGTCGAATGCTCAAGCTTCAGGTCGGGCATGTCCCGGCCGGCTGGAAGGAAGAGCAGATAGATCTCTCCTTTCTTGGCCAGGCACCAGGGTTCCCCGCTTTTACCCTGTGGGTTTCCCGCCAGAGCATCGTCCGGTTCCATCTCTTGAAACGGAATCGAGTTCTTTTCGAAAAATTCCAGGGCGATCCGGCAAAAATCCCAGCTCTGTTCGCGGCTTCGGAAGTCTTCACAGAGGAGGTCATTCTGCGGCAGTCGATAGCCGAAGTAGTATTCCACCCCGGCCCCGCCGGCGAGGAGGTTTCCCCAGAGGGTCTCGCGAAGCACATCGTGGAGATCGTACGAGCCTTTTCCGTCTTTGTTTGCGGCTCTGCCATCGAAGCCCTCATATCCGGGATCGGGCGGGACTCCGAGATCGGCGGGGCCCTGTTCGTCGTTCGCTACGACCCAGGGTCTGCCTGCCTTTGTCGATTCGCGCACCCATTTGGCGGTGCGCTGGTGTACTTGGTTCCATCCGTTTTGCAGGGAGACCCCCGTGAGTTCTGAGGCGTCGCCAAGGAGGGGCTGATAGACTTTGTCCTGCTGGTCGGGGAAGGTGTGGATCACGATGGGATGGCCATAGGGGTCGGTCTCGCGAATGAATTCCGCCATGGCTATGATCTGCTTGGTGGTCTGGGTGTTCTCCTCCCCGAGGTTCCAGTTCAGCGCGAGGTGATGACTGTAGCGGGCAATCATCTCCCGCAGATAGAGGGTACGCTCGGGACCGAGCTCCCCGCCGTCGAGTGCGGTGGAAACGTCTGACGTGCTGCTCTCTTTGTGGCCGCGGCGATTGTCGTCATTTTCCGTTTCCTGTAGTTTGAAGTGGAGGTGCAGTCCGTTCGCCATTGCATGATCGAAGACGATGCCCCACTGATCGAGCTTCGAGCAGTCATAGCGGAGCGCTTCGTCGCGGGAGACGAAGGGCCAGACGTTGTCACCATCGCCGCCGGCATTGTAGGTGAGAAAGGAGAAGGTATTGAGCCGTTTGGCGGCGAGATAGTTCAACGCTCCGATGAGGCCCTTGCCCTGGTCACCCTGCCAGGTGGGATCGCCTTGCTTCCAGTCCCGCCGGTGGGGTTCCCAGGTTTTGAGCGGACCCTTTTTCGGGTTGTTCGCGACGGTACCATCGAAGCCGGTGTAGGCGAGCAGAGTCTCGGGCGCGTCGGGCCCGGCCTTGAGGAAATAGGTTTTGTCGCCGGCGAACTGAAGATAGCGCTCGCCGATGTAGGTGAGGCGACCTCGACCACGAAAGTCCCGCCCGGCTTTGTCTGTCGTTAGAATTTCAAAAGACCCGCGCGCACCGTTTCCCGTCGTCTCCTCACCGCCCGCGACCTTTTTCATGGTCACGACATAGTTCCATTTCCCCGGGAGATCGGGGCAGAGGTGGGCTCGCCATTTCGTGCCTGCCGTGGCCGACGTCTCCGCCGCGGCACCGTCAGCGGCAAAGTAGCCGGGGACACGATAGGCGGGTGATCCCGACTCGTGGGTGAACGCTACGGTCATCTCCAGGCCGGTGAACGGGTTCATCGCGGAACCCGATTCTGAGGCGTAGGGCCCATCGACGGTGATGGTGACCGCGTGCCAGGTTCGCAGTTCCCCGGAGATGGCGACAGATCCATCGCCGTCGTTTTCAGCCCGTGCGATTATGGTGGTAAGTAAGAGGGCGGCGAGGATGCGTAGCGACATGAACTCCGTGTATCGAATCGCCGTCCTCATGTAAATCAAATCTTTCGGAGGGGTCCGGGTGATAGGCTCGGAAAACGAGGAAATTTTCCCTTCCGGGATCACTGCGAGGCGCCGCCCGAGGCTCCGGGACTGATTGCAGGGATTTGCTTTTTCAGCCATTCCGCACCCGCGCCACCGGAAGCCCCGGGATAGAAGGTGTTCTGTGAGCCGATTGGGTTTGCGGACCCCGGACGGCTGGAGCACTCAACCGCGCGCCAGAGCCAGACGCGACTACCCTGCGCGGACGGCGGCCCGTGACAAGGTAGAGGAGCTCGGCCCGAGCGAACGATTGCGCGTGCATGCTCTCCTAACCCTTCCGGTCTCAGGGATCGATCACGGATCGGCGGGGACGACACGATCAATCCGGGGGAGATGTCGGTCCCGTCGCGGGTCACAAATTCCTCAACGACCTTTCGCAAGGTCGCGGGCTCAAGCTCTTGGTGGGGAATCAGCATGGGGCAGGCCTTCAGGACATCCCCGGTCGGGCGCGCGCAGCCTTTTTATTTGCGTGAGTTTGACACCGGCCGCTCATCGATTGGTGGCCTTGCCCTCCTTCTCGATCGAGCTGGCCTGTAGTTTCCGCAGCAATCGCTTGAGGGTTTTCCTGCACACTGCACGACAAAAATCGGAGATCTAACCTGTTAACAATAAGTCATTTATATAAATATACTTCTTGACAGTGGGTGTCTGCGGCATGTTTTCCATGCTAAATGCCTCTCTCATTGACCGTCTCCGCTCCGCCCTCCCTTCTTGGAAAAACGCCCGGCTCGAATGCCTTGGGTACCTCATCGTTTCGATCCTGCGCAACCGCACCGTCAACCTCGCCAAGCTCTCTTCGGAAGCATCGGGCGACCTGAAAGCCGAGAGCCTCTACCGACGGTTCCAGAACTTCTTCTTTCACTTCGCGATGCCCTTTGACGACATCGCCCGACTGGTGGTCGCCAAGCTTTCCAAACCCGAAGGCGGCTGGGTGCTCTCGATGGATCGGACCAACTGGAAGGCATCGAACCGCCCGCCGAAAAGCCCGAGTCGCAGGGAGATATGGGGCTTCGCGCTGTTCTTTTCTGGTTGCTCCATCCAAGGAAAGAACACTCGGGACGATTTTCTCTATCTGGCGAGCAACCGCTTTCATGGAAAGGAGGCGCTGGTGCGCTACCGGCGGCGATGGGGAATCGAGCAAGTCTTCAGCCACTTCAAGAAACGTGGCTTCGACCTGGAAACGACGCACATGTCGGCCCCCCGGAAAATCAAAAAACTCTTTGGGGTGCTCACCCTGGCATTCATGATCAGCTATGGACGGGGTTGCGAGATACCCGCGTTTCTAAACTGGATTGACCGGCCAAAATATCACTCAATTCTTGTCGTGTAGTGTGGGCCGTCGCCTCAAACAGTCGGGAATGTTCTGGAGCGAAGTCGGCGCCGAAGACATCCTCAGCCTCCGCTGCCTTGTCCTAGGACCCCACTTCGATGCCGCGTGGCAGGAGCGCCGTAACATCCTCGCAAGGGAGAAGGTCAAGGCGAGACGATGGTCGCCGAGATGGACAACGAGGAGCAACGGCATGTTCGCGAGGGATTGACCGAGGAGGAGCTGACCTTTTTCGATATCTTGCGAAAGGAGTGTATCTCCAAGGCGGATCGCGAACGGGTCAAGCAAGCCGGCAAAGGACTTCTGGCTGTTCTCAAGGAGCAGTTAGCCACGATGCCCGCCTGGACCCAGAACACCACGACACAAGCCGACGTAAAAGTGCTAATCCTCGATACGCTCTACGCATCGCTGCCGCGACCGCCCTTCACGGACGAGGAGGCGGATGTTCTGGCAGAACGACTGTATGGCTTCGTCTGGCAGCAGAGCGAGATGGCAGCGTGATTGGCTGAAGCTCCGATGATCCGAGTCGCAAACCTTGCCTCGAATCGCACACTCGGCGCAGCGGAAATTCACCCATCCCACCCGCCCCTCGGGAAAACCGAATTTCCGGCGCAAATGGCTCACTTGTAGCTAGCCTTGGGAGAAGACTCCGATTTCCCCCCTCCCACATCCATGGTTTCCTCTCCCTCTTCCGGCAACGGCTCCGGACCATTCCGTATGAAAGTCGAAGTCGCCATTCTCGGCGGCGGATTTGCGGGGGGCTACTGCGGGCAGCGGCTCGCGAAGACACTGAAACGGGCGGGACTGACACCGGATCAGGCGGTCATCGTCTCCGAGCAGAACTACATGGTTTTCCAACCGCCTCATCGGCATCATCAGCGTGATGGACCTGCTCGGCGCCGAGTTGCCGTCGCCCGTCTGATCAGGGGTCACGGCTCAATGGATGCGGTCGAGGAGGAACTCGCGCAGTTTGGCGATCGGGATGCGCTCCTGCTTCATCGAGTCACGCTCGCGCAGGGTCACGGTGTCCTTAAACTCCTCGCCATTTTCGCCGATGGTGTCGAAGTCGACAGTAACGCAGTAAGGCGTGCCCACTTCGTCCTGACGACGGTAGCGGCGACCGATCGCGGCGGTCTCGTCGTAGAAGACGGTCATGAAAGGCGAGAGCAGCTTCTGGATCTCGCGGGCCTTGGCGACAAGTTCCGGCTTGTTCTTGAGCAATGGGAAGATGCCCACTTTGATCGGCGCGATACGGGGAGAGAAGCGCATCACGGTGCGGATCTCCTCTTTGCCCTTCTCGTCGGTCACGGTCTCTTCGTCGTAGGCTTCGCAGATGAGCGCCAGAACGGTGCGGTCGCAGCCCGCGCTCGGCTCGACGACGTGGGGGATGATCTTCTCCTTGGTCTCTTCGTCGAAGTATTCCAGAGACTTGCCCGAGCCCTTCTGATGCACGGTGAGGTCGTAGTCGGTGCGGTAGGCGATGCCCTCCAGTTCCTGGATACCGAAGGGGAACTCGTACTCGATGTCGTAGGTCTTCTGCGAATAAAAGGCGCGCTCGCCATCGGGGATGTCGAGGACGTGGAGGTGCTCGCGCGGGATCCCGATCTCCTCGTAGAAGGTGAGTCGACGTTCCAGCCACTCGTCGGTGAGGCGGAGACCGTCCTCGGGTCGGCAGAAAAACTCGATCTCCATCTGCTCGAACTCGCGCGAGCGGAAGGTGAAATTCCGCGGGTTGATCTCGTTGCGGAAGCTCTTCCCGATCTGGGCGATGCCGAAGGGCAGCTTCACACGGGAGGAGTCGAGCACGTTCTTGAACTGCACGAAGATGGACTGCGCCGTCTCGGGGCGGAGATAGGCGATGCTGCTCTCGTCCGAGTCGTCGGAGGATGCACCCATCCGCGTCTGGAACATGAGGTTGAAGGCGCGCGCCTCGGTCAGGAGCGATCCGTTCTCCGGATTGAATCGGGTCGTTTCAGTCACCACTTCGGTGCGCTCCCCGATCAGCTCGAGGGTCTTTGGCGAGATCTGTTTGTCGGGGAGAAACTGGGCGTAATACTGGCGAGCGGTCTTGCGGGCTTTGTTCTCATCGTCCCCGGCCATCGCAAGGACGCCGTATTCGCGTTCGACGCTCCAGCCCGACTCGGCGTGCGAGGCACCGGTGAACCAGTAGGCGGTGCCGCTCTGCGGCTCGATCTGGTCGGCGCGGAGACGGGCTTTGCTAAGGAGACAGTCGCACATCGGATCCGAGAACCCGCCGACGTGACCCGAGGCCTTGAGCACCGCCTGGTGGGTCAGGATGGAACCATCGAGACCGAGGATGTCCTCGCGCTCCTGCACATTCTTACGCCACCAGTATTCCTTGAGATTGCGCTTCAGCTCAGCCCCGAGCGGGCCGTAGTCCCAGCAGCCGTTGAGCCCGCCGTAGATCTCCGCCGATTGGAAAATGAAGCCGCGTCTCTTGCAAAGACTGACGATTTTTTCCATTAATGCCGTGTTTTTTTCGGGGGAGGCGTCGCTCATGAGCTGGGGTGTCGAACTTCTTAAAATGAGGGCACAAGATAGTCGCCACGATCTTTCCGCAAGGGGAAAGTCCGCCGCCGCCGCCGCCCGCGAACCCTTCCCTGTGCCTCCCGCCGCATTTTCCCTTGACCGGAGCGGATTTGTGCGGACATTGCCCGCCCTGCAGTTCGTAGCCAACGCCGAATGTTTTGCGCCCGCTGACACTGCACTTTGAACCCTTTAACGGATCCGAAAGATGTCGAGAGTTTGTAAAATCACCGGTGCTAAAGTCGTCTCTGGCCAGAAAATCCACCGCAGTGGACGTGCCAAGAAAAAGGGCGGTATCGGTCGTCATGTCACCGGCACCGTGAAGCGTCAGTTCAAGCCCAACCTTCGTCAGAAGCGCGTCTGGGTTCCCGAGCTCGGCAAGTTCGTCCGGGTCCGCGTCAGCGCCCGCGGCCTGAAGACCATTGACAAAAATGGGGCCTTCAAGACGCTGACGAAAGCCGGTCTGCTCTAAGACGGCTCGTGCCGTCGGTGCGGGATGCCCGACCCCCTTCACCTCGCCGATCCGGATGATGCCGGGGGTTTCGCCCTCGCGCGCCTCATTTCCCAGCTCGGCGTGCATCCGGACTCTCCCGCCACTTTTGTGTGGGATGATCGCGGCGAACTCGCCGCCGCCTGGGCGATCTGGCTCGAAAAGTGGTTTGTGCCCCAGTTCACCGGCACCTTCGTCGAAGTCTACCGCTGCGCCGCCGCCTTCCACCTGAAGGAAATCGAGGTAGCCGACCTGCGGCTCGACGCCGCCCTCACCGAAGGGCTCCGCGCCCGCAGCCTGAAAGTGGCCCGCGCCTTTCTCGATGGGAAATCCGAGATGCGCGCCAATCGGGAGTGGCAGCGCTTCGTTGACCGGGTCGCCGGCGGTCACGCCCCCGGCCACACTACGACCCTTTTCGCCCTGCAGTGCGCCCTCTACCACCTCCCTCTCGGCCCCGCCCTGAGCGCCTATGCCTGGTTCGAGCTCGAATCGGGCCTGCCCTGGAGCGGCTATCGCGACAAGCCGGGCAGTGCAGAGGAAGTGCTCGCGGTTTTTCGATCCGCCCTTCCCCACGTCGCGGTTGCCTTGCAGGGAGATCGAGACGAAAATGACGGAGATCGCACCGCCGGAAACTCCTCGCAACTGCGGGCCATCTGACCACGTTTCCCCACTCCGATGACACCTGACATCGACGAAATCACCATCACCCGGACCGAGACCGAAACCAGCCTCGACAGCCCGTGGAACGTCATCGTCTACGACGACCCGGTGAATCTGATGAGTTTTGTCACCCTCGTCCTCAAGCGGGTCTTCGGCTACCCGCAGCAGAAAGCCGAGGCCCTCATGATGGAAGTCCACAAACTAGGCAGCTCCGTCGTCTGGACTGGCGAACGGGAAAAAGCCGAGCTCTACGTGCAGCAGCTTCAGACCTACCAGCTCCTCGCGGCGATGAAGAAGGCGAACTGAGGCGGGGGGGCAGAGGCTTCGCCGGGGAAAATTGGCATGTTCCGCTACGGAAAAAGCGCACGATCCACCGTAGCGGAATTTGCCAAAATTCCTCCGTCGGTCCGGCTCCCGCCCTCACGCGTCAGGATGGTAGCGGTAATGCCCGACCACCTTCCACTGGCGCAGCCCTGTTTCCAGGACCGGCCCGGCCCCGATGTTGTGTACGAAAGTATCCGGTCCCACGACGATGCCGATGTGCCAGAGGCCATTCCCGTTCAGATCCCAAGTGATGAGGTCGCCTGGCAGGTTGGTTCCCTCGCCCTCCTTTACCTTGCCGCCGTGACGTTTGAAAAAGGTTTCGAGGTTCGGGACGCGGCGGTGATCGATATTTTTATCGGGTCGCTTCAGCCCCCAGAGCTTCGGATAGGCGGAGAATGAGTCTTTCATGTCCTCATGCACGAGCGGCTGCAAGTCGATCCCGAGCGCCCGGTAAGAGCGGATCACGACATCGGTGCAAACACCCGTCTCGGCCGGCACGTCACCACCGGGGTAGTCGAGGACGACATAAGCGGGATCATAGCGGACTTTCTGCGTAGTGCGGTAGAGGGCGGCCTCGACGAGTCGCTCGGCAAAGTTCTCCGAAACCCCGACTTCAGCCACTTTCGCCGCAGGCGTCACGATACCCTGAGCCGAGAGCACCTCAGTGAGGACCCAGAGACAGAATAAGCCGAGCGCGAGATAGTTCATGGCGTCTTTTTACGATGAGACGCCTGAGTGTCTTTCAGTTTGCGGGAAAATTCATATCAATATGGTCCGAGAAAACGCTCGCCATTGAAGTGGATCATATGATCCGGCGCATCGGCGATCCACACTTCGGTTTCCCATGCAATCGCCGCGTGGAATCGCGCAAAGGTGGCGCGATCGGGAAATGCCGAGACAAAGACGAGCCCGGGCCGGGCGTTCGTGAAGAGCGTGGTGAGTTCGTTCTTCCGTTTTTGATCCACCGGGCCGTGGGAAGTGACTGCTTCGACGACGATGAGCCAATCGCGCGCGGCGTCGTGAATGAGCACATCAGGAGCCTTGCCGCGCTTGGGCATATGGATACCGAGTCCGGAGAGGGCCTCATCGTCGCTGATGATTTCCTTATTCCCGGCGTCGCCGAGAAGCAGAACTTTGGGGCTGCGGACAAAACGCGGGACAAACTCTTCCACAATGGCCCGGATCAGTATGTTCTGGCCACCGGCGGAAAGTTGGATCGTGTTTCCGTCGGGCATCTGAACCGATTCACGAGGCAAGTCACGGTGGCGCGCCTGGAGCGCGCCGGATGCTGGATTCTCCAGGAAAAAGCCGAGCTGCGTTTCAAAAGCCGATGAACCGAAGCTCCTGAGTAAAGCCAGCGTTTCAGCAGTGAGCTGGTAACACCACTTCGGACTGTTGATGGGCCTGGATGGTTTGTCCGGATTCTCGACGAGAAGACCGTGTTGGATAAACTGATGAAGCGTCAGACGTCGAATCGTCTCTCTCGTATTCGGAGCGTAGCTGACACCATAGTGGACGCTCATCCAGTCCATCATCTCCGTGATTCGCCGGTGCGGGTCGCGGGCGTCGGTCCAGAACGCCCTCGGTTGCAGATCGGCCAACGCGAGTAGGGTCAGAGCGGAGCGCTCATTCTGCTGCTCCCGCGGAATGCCGACGGCGACGAGAACCCTGAGGGCTTCCTTGATTCGTTTTACTGCCGAAGGTTTCATCGTCAACCGAGCGAAGGAGCGCCAAGGAGTTTTGTCATCGCAAGGTCGATTGAATTCTGATTGCAATCGTCGAGCGACGCCTGGCCGAGCTGCTCCAGGCCCGAAAGGTCCGGATATCGAAACGCCCGCAAATCCGTCGCATTGACCTGAGTGTGGCCATTAAACTGCCGGAAATATCGATCGGCCACAGAGGAATTGAGAAATCGGGTTAGCCCCCTCGCCAGGTCGATCGACAGCCCGCCTCGTTTTCGGTGAAAGAAGTTCAGATGATTTTCGATGCCGATCAGTCCGTCCGCGAAATCTTCCGGATCAAGCACGCCGGCGACGAGGCGTCGTTTCTCCTCTTTCGATGAAAATCGTTTGATGAGAACAAATCGGGCCGCCGGAATGAGCCAACGGCGGGTTTCCTCGTTGATCTCGACGGCAACGGGCTTCTTCCCGATCCGGGTATCACCGCCATCGTCTGCGTTTCGTGGCGGCGGCAGCACCCGGCCACCCCTGACCGCATGAGGATAAAGCAGGGGCACGTCTGTCGCTCTCAAGGAACGGGAGAGGGAATCTTTCATCCGGAAATCGACGACCGGACCGGTCGAGACCTCGAGCCCCAGCTGTTCCAGGCGGCAAGGCAGGCCCTGAATGTAATCGCGAATATCGTTACCGTCACTGTCGGTGGCGATGTGGATGACCTGATCGGGATCATCCGGGGAGACAAAACGATCTTTGGAAACCTGCATTTCCGTGGGAGATTCGAGGCTACCGGTTGAGACCATGATCGTGTCCGTCCCGAGCTTGCCGCGACTGAGATGGAAAAGGATGTTTTCCTGCAAAACCGCGTCACGACTGAACGCTTCCGTCCGGGATTGGAAGAGGTGAACCCGGTGAAAAGTGGATCGGGCGATTAGGTCGCGGCGAAAATCACGAAAGTAGGGACCGTTGCAAAAGCTGCGAGGCGTGATGGCGGAAAGTTCACCACCTTCGGTAAGTTGACGCATCGCGAGCCAAACGAAGGCGGCGTAGAGATTCGAAGTCTCCATCCCAACGGAGTTAAGCAGCGTCCGCTCCGGAGAGCGCGTGGCGATCTTTCGATAGGGCGGATTGAGAATCGCGTGAGTGATTGACGTCTCTTCGGCCCCGCTGAAGAGCCCGTCATCGAGCGCTCGCACGGCGCATTCGATGTAACTTTCATTTTTCAGAATCACAGTTGTCGTGATGCCCGCCCTCTTCAGTGCCGCAGCGAAAGACGAAAGATTGCGGCGCAGAGCGGGAACGAAGGCAGGATCGAGCTCCCATGCTTCCAGAGTCACGGTCCGCAGCTCCGGCAGCGTTCCTGTCGCGCGCAGCGCCAGGATGCGATCCACCAGTGCCGCCGTCAATACGCCGGCCCCGGCACCGGGATCAAGCAAGTGAAGGGAATGGCGGTTGAGGCCCGCTTCGTGGAACCACCCCGCGAGGCTGCGCGCGATCGGGGTTGGCGTAAAAAACTGCCCTTCCCCCCGCCGATCATCACGGGTTTTTTCCGCGCAGGCGTGCACGCCGAGGGTGTCGGCCATGGATAGCACATCCGGGGCGATCGTTGAACTCATGGCACAGGTGAACATCATTTCAACGGCTTGTCAAAAGATCGTTTCCGGGTCGGAAACTCCCCGAAGCAACCCCTCACCCCGCCGCCTTCGGCGTCAGGAGCGACTTCCCGGTCATCTCGGCCGGGGGAATCACTCCTAACAACCCGAGAATCGTCGGCGCGATATCGGCGAGGATGCCGTCGTGGAGGACGAGCTCATCGGCATCGGCTCCGACGTAGATGAGCGGCACGGGATTCGTGGTGTGGGCGGTCTGGGGCGAGCCGTCTTCGTTGATCATCTCTTCGCAGTTGCCGTGATCGGCGGCGATGAGAAGTTTGCCACCGAGGGAGAGGATCTTTTCCACGACTTGCTGCACGCAGTGATCGACGCACTCGACCGCTTTGATCGCGGCGGGCACGTTGCCGGTGTGCCCGACCATGTCGGGGTTGGCGTAGTTCACGATGATGAGATCGTAATCGGCGGCGCGCTCGAGAATGGTCTCGGTCACCTCTTTTGCCGACATCTCGGGCTTCTCATCGTAGGTGGCGCAGTCCCGCGGCGACTGCAGCATCGCCCTGTCCTCACCGGGATTCGGCTCTTCGACGCCGCCGTTGAAGAAGAAGGAGACGTGCGGGTATTTCTCGGTCTCGGCGACGCGGAGCTGCTTGAGCCCCGCTTCGGCGACGACCTGCCCGAGGGTGTTGCGAAGTTCCGCGGCGGGAAAGACGACGGGACAGCCGTAGGTCTCGTCGTACTCAGTCAGCGTGTAATAGCCCACTTTTGGCTGCACCCCGCGATCAAATCCGCTGAAGTCGTCGCGGAGGAAGGCGAGGCTGAGCTGGCGCGAGCGGTCGGCGCGGAAGTTGAAAAAGAGGATCACATCGCCATCGCGGACCCGCTCTTCGTCGATCGCCTCGAAGACCATGGGGATCATAAATTCGTCGGTGACGTCATTGGCGTACTGCTCCGCGACCGCCTCGGAGGCGAGAACGGCTTTTGCCTCTCCTTTTCCAAAAACGATCGCATCCCAGGCGAGCTTGGTGCGATCCCAGCGCTTGTCGCGGTCCATCGCAAAGTAACGCCCGATCACCGTGGCGATTCTGGCGCCGGACTCGGCGAGTTTGTCCTCACAATAGCCGAGAGACTTCGCTCCGCCGGTCGGGGAGGTGTCGCGCCCGTCGGTGATCGCGTGGACCATGATGTCGTTCACTCCGGCCGCCTTGGCCGTCGCGGCAAGGGCGACGAGGTGATCCTGGTGACTGTGGACGCCGCCGTCCGAGACGAGCCCGATGAGATGGAGGCGGGATTTCGACGCTTTGGCGAAAGCCTCGAGGAGAACCGGATTGGTCGCGAGATCGCCGTCCACGATGGCTTTGTTGATTCGGGTAAAATCCTGATAGACAATGCGTCCGGCCCCGAGATTGAGGTGGCCCACCTCGGAGTTGCCCATCTGTCCCTCGGGCAGGCCGACTTCCAGACCGCTGCAGCTAAGTTGCGCGACGGGATATTTCTCGTGCATTCCCCATGTGAAAGGGGTGTTCGCCAGCCTCGGGCAGTCGCCGTAGCGCTCGGCTCCCGCCGGACCCGCCTGATTGTCACCCCATCCATCCCGAATAATAAAAACGACCGGTTTCTTCGCCATATCTCTGAGTAATCGGGCAGCTTGTGCAGCTCTGCAAGTCTTTCGGTGAGAGCGCCCTCACTCACGTCGCCGCCAGATCGCCTCCGCCACGACGAGATCGGCGGGCACGGTGATCTTGAGGTTCGGCTCGAAGTTTTCGACCAGTTTCACGAGATGGCCAATGCCGGTCACGGCGGACACTTCGTCGGTGACGAGGTCCCCTCGCACGAGCACGGCCGCATAGGCCTCGAGCAGGAGCGGCAGGGAAAAAATCTGCGGCGTCTCCATGGCCCAGAGATCGTCCCGCGAGACTGCTCCGGAAACTTCCCCTGCGGCATTGCCGCGTTTCAGCGTGTCAGCGATGCGGTGCGCGAGGGTCGCGGCGCCGCTTTCCCGGGCGACCGCGACACACCGCGTGACGGCGGCAACGCTCACGAGGGGCCGCGCCGCATCATGCACCGCGACGAGGTCGCAGCCCTCCCCGACCCGCTCGAGTCCGGCATGCACCGAGAGATGACGCTCGGCCCCGCCCTCGATCACTTCGATGAATTTCGAAATTCCCAACCGAATTGCCGCCTCGCGCACGGCTTCGAATTGCTCCGGCGAGGTCACGACACGGATCTCCGTGACCTCGGGACATGCTGCAAGAGCGAGGATGGATCGCGTGAGGACAGACTCGCCGCAGAGGTCGGCCGCGAGCTTGTCGAAGCCCATCCGCCGACTGCTCCCGGCTGCAACGATGATGACCGATACGCTCATCCCCGGACGCGTCTCCACTCAGGCGAGCTTCGCCATGACCGCCTGAGAGAGCGTCTTGCCGTCGGCCCGACCCTCGGTGCGGTCCTGCACGAGTTTCATGACCTGGCCCATCTCCTTGCGGGACGTCGCCCCGACTTCGACGATGGCGGCGGCTATGATCTCCTCGAGCTTTTCCACGCTGAGCGGCTCGGGCAGGTAACCGTTCAGCACCGCCATCTCGGCGGTCTCCTGCTCGACCAGTTCCATGCGACCGCCGGCGGTGTACTGCTCGATCGAGTCCTGACGCTTCTTCACTTCGCGACGGATCACGACGACGACCTCAGGATCGGTCAGTTCGGCGTCGGCGCCGCCTTTTTCGATGGCCGCGTTCTTGATCGCCGACTTCAGCATACGGATCGTGCCGAGGGCAAGCGTGTTCTTTTCACGCATCGCCGTTTTCATGTCTTCCGTAATCTGTTGGGATAATTCACTCATGCGCTAAGCTACTCGGGTACATCCATTCCGCGACGTGAAAAACGATACCTCATCCTCCCATCAGGCCAAAGCCAGCGCCAAAGCCAAAGCACCGCTCCAACTCGGGGGGCGGCTCTGGAAATGCCTCATGGGCCTGATCCTCATCGCAGTCGGCTCCGCCTTCGTCCAGTATCTCTGGCACGCATACACCCGGGCCGCAAAGATGGACGACTGGGTCGAGGTGCCCTGCGAAATCGTGAAGATGGACGTCGATGACGAGCAGTTGAACCAGCGCGGCATGACGAAGTATATTTTCGAGGTGGCCTACACCTACGAGTTCGAGGGAAATACCTATACCGGATCTCGCCTCAAGCGCCTCCCCACCGAGGTGAGCGATCCGCGGAAGCTCAAAAATCACATCAAAGACTACGCGGTCGGCGCCAAAACAATCTGCTACCTCGACCCCGACGCGCCGGAGACCGTGGTGCTGAAAAAAGACTCCAAAGCCGCCCTCTATACGATCTGGTTTCCCTGCCTCTTCATCGTCGGCGGCGCCGGGATGATCGTGTCCGCTCTCTTCCGAAGAAGCGCATGAAACCCGGATTACTCCTCGACCGCAGCTTCTGCGACCACGACACCGGCGACCATCATCCCGAAGCGCCCGGTCGCATCCTCTCCATCATCGAGGCGCTCACTGCATCGGGACTCGAGCCGAAATGTACCCCCATCGCTCCCCGCGAGGCCACCGATGACGAGATCCGACTCGTCCACACCGACGGCTATCTGCAAAAAATCCTCACCGAGATCGATGGCAGCGGGTCGGGGCAGCTCAGCACCGGCGACACGCAGTATGGACCCGACTCCCTCCGCGTCGCCCGTCTCGCCGCCGGGGGCCTGCTCAACGCCGTCGATGGGGTCATCGCGGGGACTTTTGCGAATGCCTTCTGCGCGGTGCGCCCGCCCGGTCACCACGCCACCGCTGATCGGGGGATGGGCTTTTGCATTTGTAACAATGCCGCCATCGCCGCCCGCTACGCCCGGCAAAAGCACGGCCTCGAGCGGGTCGTCATCATCGACTGGGACGTCCATCACGGCAACGGCACCCAGGACATTTTCTATGAAGACGGCAGTGTCTTTTATTTCTCCACCCACCAGTCGCCCTGGTATCCCGGGACCGGAGCCAAAGACGAAACCGGTGCCGGCAAAGGACTCGGCACAACCCTCAATGTCCCCCTCCCCGCCGGCAGCGGCATGGAGGAAATCGGGGCCGCCTTTCGCGGGGGCTTCACCAAAAAAATGGCCGATTTCAGGCCCGACCTCGTCATAATCTCCGCCGGCTTCGACAGCCGTATTGGTGATCCGTTAGGGCAGCTCACCCTGACTGACGAGGACTTCGCGACGCTCACGAGAATGCTCATGGACATCGCCGCCGAACACGCCAAAGGCCGCCTCGTCTCCGTGCTCGAAGGCGGCTACAATCAGGCCGGCCTCGCCAGCGCCGTGAAGAGCCATGTCGGGGCGTTGATGAAGTGATCTCCCCCTGTAGGTGGCCTCTCTGAGGCCGCGTTGAGCACCCAACAACGCTCGATCACCCAATCCGGGGTCGCAGACCCCCGGCTACAGCGGAGCGGCCCCTTCTCCACAGCATGAACAGGCGCATCGGACGTGATCTCCCCAAGTCAGATCCCCTGTCACTCAACCGCTTTCGACACTTCAGCAATCTTGTTGAAAACCTCTGCCGAGCTGTTTGCCACCCGGTTCCCCGAGGCATCGACCATCACGTAGTGAGGGACGGAATTCTTGGTCTTGAACTCCATCAGGTCGCTACGCTTCACATCATCAGGGACGACAGTGAGCCAGGGGAACCCTTCCTTGGCAGCCCACTCCTCAGCGGCTTCCTCGGAAGAATCCGCCGAGATATGAATGAACTCGACCTTTGGATTGTCAGCGATAGAGGCTTTGAATTGCTGAACCACCTGCGGAGCCGCAGCTCTGCATGGGGGACACCACGAGGCGGAGTAATAGAGAACATAAAACTCCGGAGATTTTGTTAACTCCGCTTTCTTGAATCGTTTCCCATCGAGAAGGTGCAGTTTCACTTTCGACATTTTTTCGGACATCACCGAAGAGTCGGAAGTAGAGGAGGAGGCGGAATCGGCCGAGGAAGCCGAGGAGGCCGATTCATCAATGAAAGCAATATCGGCGGCGGAGAGTTTGTCTTTGGGAAAAGCGAGGGGACGTCCGTTGACAAGGACTGTGACAATGCCGGAGTCTGCATCGTAGGACTTCAGTTCTCCCTCGAAGGTCTTTGCTCCATCAGAGCTGGTCCAGGTCCGGGCATATGCGTTGCTCCCGAGCAAAGCAACGAGCGCAATCCAAAGTAGGGTATTTCTCATGAGCCTCTTTTAGCAGATAGACAGGGGTCTTGTCTTCCCAAAAATCCACAAAACGCAACACGCCCTCACGCCAACAACTTCCGCACCACGTCCCCGTGCACGTCGGTAATCCGGAAATCCCGACCCTGGAATCGGTAGGTCAGCTCCTTGTGATCGAATCCGAAAAGATGCAGGATCGTCGCATGGAGATCATGCACGTGGACGGGATCTTCCTCGACGCCCCAGCCGACTTCGTCCGTCGACCCTAGGATCTGGCCGCCCTTGATGCCGCCTCCAGCCATCCAGAGACTGAAGGAATTCGGATGATGATCGCGACCGGTCACGGTTTTGAACCCGCTACGATTTTCCCCGAGCGGGGTCCGGCCGAACTCCCCGCCCCAGACGACGAGCGTCTCGTCGAGGAGACCGCGTTCTTTCAGATCCTTCAGCAGCGCCGCGACCGGCTGATCGGAAATGCGAGTGTTCGTCGCGAGCTCGGAATCGAGATTGCTGTGCTGATCCCAGGTCGAGAGGAAGAGCGTCACGAAGCGCGTCCCCCGCTCGACGAGACGGCGGGCGAGGAGACAGTTGCGGGCAAAGGAGCTCTGGAATCCAGTCTTGTCCTTCGGGTCCCGCTCGCTGCGATCAAGTCCGTAGGCCTCGCGGGTAGCCGCGCTTTCGCCCGAGAGATCGATCAGCTCGGGCGCAGCCGACTGCATCCGGTAGGCGAGCTCGTAGTTCTTGATCCGCGCCGCGATCTCGGGATGCCCGCTCTTTTCAAAGCGCCGCTGATTGAGCGAGTTGATCGTCTCGACACTGCGGCGCTGCATCGCGGGAGTGATGCCGTCGGGCGTCTCGAGATTCAGGACCGGACTGCCGCTGCTGCGAAAGAGCGAACCCGCGTAATTCGTCGGAAGAAAACCGCTCGACCAGCTCGCCGCGCCACCGGGGAGGCCGCGTCCCAGCGTCGTCAGGACGACGTAGCCCGGCAGATCGCGCGAGTCGCTCCCGAGCCCGTAGTTCAGCCACGAGCCGAGGGTGGGCCAGCCGCGAAAGGGCGAACCGGTGAGCATCAGCAACTGCCCGGGGAGGTGATTGAACTGGTCGCAGTACATCGAGCGGATCAGGGCGATGTCGTCGACGCAGGTCGAGAGATGCGGGAGCAGATCCGAGAGATCCATCCCGCATTGGCCGTATTTTTTAAAGGTCCGCGGGCTGCCCATGAGCCTGGCCTGATCTTTTTGAATGAAGGCGAACTTCGCTTTTTCCAGAATTGAGGGCGGGAGCGGCTGGCCGTCGAGTTCATTGAGTTTCGGCTTCGGATCAAAGAGATCCATCTGGCTCGGGCCGCCCTCCATGAAGAAATAGATGCAGTTCTTCGCCTTCGGCGCAAAGTGCGGTGCCTTGAACGAGCCGTCGCCCGCGAGGAGCCCGTCGTCCCGCAACATCGAAGCCAGCGCGAGGGCACCGAGGCCGCTCGCGCCCGAGGTGAAAAAATCCCGGCGGCTCTGAGAAGGGTTGGCAAGAGGGTCAAGCATGGGACACAAGAGGGTTTCCCGTGAGGATTCAGTCGCGGGTGATGAATTCGTCGAGGTTCAGGACGACCCGCGCCGTTGCGGCGAGGGCATGTTCGGGATCGGACTCGGTCACGAAATCGGCGTAGGCGGAGAGCAGGGTATCGACCTCCGACGCCTCGGGCGCACGGTTGAGGCAGCGCTCGTAGAGATCGACAATGGCGGCATCGGTTTTCGCCCCGTGTTTTTCGAGCAGCGATTTCCCGAGCACTTCGGCGCACTCGTGAAAGACCGGATCATTGAGCAGGGCGAGGGCCTGCATGGGACTGTTCGAGCGGTCGCGACGACTGCACGAGACATCGGTAGCGGGGGCGTCGAAGGTCGTCAGGGTGGGATAGAGGATCGTCCGCTTCAGGAAAATGTAGAGTCCGCGCCGGTAGCGATCCTCACCCTGGCTCTCGGGCCATTTCACGCTCCGCCCGACCTCGGTGACAAAGCCGGCCAAGGGCGGATAGACCGACTCGCCGCCGATCTTCCGCGAGAGCAATCCGCTCGCGGCGAGGTGGATGTCGCGCACCACCTCGGCATCGACGCGGAAGCTGTTCTGCCTCCAGAGCAGCGCATTGTCCGGCGACGCGAGATCGGGTCCGCCGGGCAGAGCGGAGGACTGACGGTAGGTCTCCGAGTCCACGATCAGGCGGATGAGCGCCTTGCGGCTCCAGCCGAGGCGGCGGTACTCGGTCGCGAGCCAGTCGAGCAACTCGGGATGACTCGGGGCAGCGCCTTCGGTGCCAAAGTCATCCGAGGTGGCGACCAGCCCGACGCCAAAGAGATGCTGCCAGATCTGATTCACGGCGACACGGGCGGTGAGCGGATTAGCCTCGTCAAAGAACCACTGCGCGAGATCGAGGCGATCGGCCGTGCCGCCGGGGCGGCGCATTTTCAGATCGTGCAGGACCGCCGGCACGCCAGGCGTCACCGTCTCGCCGCGGCGGGCGTAGTCGCCCCTGACATGCACAAAACTTTCCCGTCGCTCCTCGATCCGCTCGGTCAGCGACTGCACCCGGCTCGCGGGTTTTGCCGGCGGGTTCGCGAGGTTCCCGTCCAGCGCAAGTCGCAGGGCACTCCAGACCGGATCGATGCTGCGATGGTGAGCAGCGATGACTTCCTCGTGCGCGGCGCTGCGCGACCCAACCACCAGGGAGAGCGCCTCGCGCACCCCATCGGGAAAGGGCGCCGCCGCCTCTCGATCCCCTGTCGTCGCAAGGCGGAACTGCCGCAAGGTCGCGCCCCCGGGCTGCTTGTTCGCGAGAGTGATGACGAGGCGACTGCCGGGCTCCAGCGTCACGACCTCTTTTAAACGAAAGACAGCCGCGTGCCACTGCCTCGTGCGGCTCGACACGCTCCACCCGCCCGTCGATTTAGAGTCGAGCACGAGCGTGGGATCGGTCTCCCCATCGGCGAAGCTCACCGAGACAGCATCGAGCGGGAGCGCCCGCGCCTTTTCCGAGCCGGACTCAAGGCGGGCGGAAATGCCGGAGAGGACAAAAGCCCCGTCCTTCCCCCGCCCCGCCGATGTGCCCGGCTCCGGTCCACTCCCGGACGAACCGATCACTTCGAGCCGGATCGAGGAGATTATTCTTGTCTTGTCAGGGCTAACGGATTCGACCGTGTAGGTCACGGTGTCAGGATCTTTACCCGATCGACCCGTCACCGTAATCGTCCCGTCATCGAGGACCTTCATCGTGTCACCCGCGCCCGACTCGGCCTTTGCCGGTTTCAGCACGGACCAGGCCACCGCGGCCGGCAGCGGCACGACGGACTTTTCCCAGGCGGCGCGCCGGGCAGGCAGCGCCTCCTTTTCATCCCCGGCGAGCGCCGCCTCGAGGGGTTTTCGTTTTTCGGTCCAGCGGGCGAACGCGGACTCGTATTTCTCCGTCTCCCCCGGGAGCGGAATGGTGGGATCACTGTCCTCGAGGTTGTTGAAGAAGGCGTAGAACTGGTAAAACTCGTCCTGCTTCAGCGGATCGTGTTTGTGATTGTGGCACTCGGCGCAGGCGAGGGTGAGCGCGAGCCAGGTCGTCGCGGTGGCGTTGACGCGGTCGATCACCTCCTTGGTGCGGTGCAGCTCCTTGTCGACCCCGGCCTCGGTATTGCGGAGGGAGTTCCGGTGAAAACCGGCCGCGATCTTCTGCTCCGCGGTCGCGTCGGGGAGGAGATCGCCCGCGAGCTGCTCGATGCTGAATTGATCGTAGGGCTGATCGCGATTGACCGCCGCGACCACCCAGTCGCGGTAGCGCCAGGCCCAGCGGCGCTCGGTGTCGCCGAGGTAGCCGTCGCTCTCGCCATAGCGGGCCAGATCGAGCCAGTGACGTCCCCAGCGCTCGCCGTAGTGCGGTGAGGCGAGGAGCTTTTCCACGACCGCACGCCGGGCAGTCGCGGGATCTTTTTTTGAGGCCTCGACAAAGGTGGTCACCTCGCCGGGCGAGGGCAGCAGGCCGGTGAGATCGAGATGGAGACGCCGCAGGAGCGTGCGGGGGTCAGCCTCGGGCGAGGCGGTTAGTTTTTCGTTCTCAAGCCGGGCGCGGATGAAGGCATCGATAAGATGCTCCGCAGTCGTCGACGGCAACTCCGCCCGCACCGGCACCTGGAAGGCCCAATGGTCCTTCGCGGCGGCTTTAGCCGGGAGCAGGCACAGCAGCGGGAGCAAAGACAGAAAAAGGAATCTCGGGCGTCGGGTCAACATCACGTGGCGGGAGCTTACCACGGAGTGAGTACTGGGGATATTACGTATGCACGGAGTCGTGTGGGCATTCCGGCACTCTAACTATCCCCCCGTGTTTTGAATCAAGGCCAGGGCGGGGGAATCCGAAAGTCGATCCAGAGATATCTTGTTTTCGAGAGCGGTTTGAACGAAAATCCTATTCATGGGAATTGTCTTCAACGTGACGCAAGAGGGTGACGGAGGTTATGTCGCGGAATGTCTTTCTCATGACATTTTCACTGAGGGAGATACTTGGGACGATTTGCGCAACAATGTTCGGGAGGCGGTATCCGGGTACTTTTTTGATCGACCGAAGCCTGCCGCTATCCGGCTGCATTTGGTGCGGGATGAACTGCTGACGGGCGCATGAGGTTACCGCGTGACCTGAGTGGAGCCGAACTCATCAAGTTGCTCTGTAAGCATCACGGGTATGTGCTTGTGAATCAGGAGGGTAGTCACGTGATTCTTGAAACTGAAAGCCCGCGGCATCATCGATTAGCTAGCATACCCGATCACAATTCGCTGCGCATTGGAGCGCTCAATTCCATTTTGCGTTCCGTTTCCGAGCTTAAAGGGGTGTCAAAAGAAGAAATACTCAAAGAGAAGTAGCAGACTCCCTTCTTGTCGGGTACGCGCTTCCCCAACCGGAATGGCACGGGCCTTGCGTCGTCCTAAGTTCTTCTGAACGAACGGAATCCCCATGTCCCACGACCTCTCTATCTCCTCTCTCCAACGCGCCTACAACGACGGCTCGCTCACTCCACGCACTCTTGTTGCCCAGCTCCGGGAACAGATCGCCGCATCGGATCCGAAGATCTGGATCGCCCTGACTTCCGACTCCCGGCTCGAGGAGATCCTTTCCCGTCTCGACACGACCGCGCCCGATACTCCACCGCTCTACGGCGTGCCCTTCGCGATCAAGGACAATATCGACCTCGCCGGTGTGCCCACGACTGCGGGCTGTCCGGACTATGCCTACGATCCTGACAAAGACGCCACCGTCGTCTCGCGGCTCATCGCGGCGGGGGCGATCCCGATGGGAAAAACGAACCTCGATCAGTTCGCGACCGGTCTCGTGGGAGTGCGTTCTCCCTACGGCGTGCCGGAGAATCCTTTCAACCCCGACTTCATCCCGGGCGGCTCGTCCTCCGGATCCGCCGCCGCGGTGGCGCGGGATCTCGTGAGTTTTTCCCTCGGCACCGACACCGCCGGGTCGGGCCGCGTCCCCGCCGGACTGAACGAGCTCGTCGGTCTGAAGCCCTCTCTCGGACTGCTCTCGACTACCGGAGTAGTCCCCGCCTGCCGCTCGCTCGACTGTGTCTCGATCTTCACCAAATCCGCCGCCGACGCCGCGACTGTGCTCGAAGTCGCAGCGGGATTCGATGCAGACGACGCCTACTCACGCGTGCCGACCCAGTCGCCGTGGTGGCGGGCCGATGCCTTTACCTTCGGCGTGCCCGCGCCGGACCAGCTCGAGTTCTTCGGCAACGCCGAGGCCGCCACCCTTTTCCAAAATGCCGTCGAGCGTCTCGAGTCCCTCGGCGGGACGAAGGTCGTGATCGACTTCGCCCCCTTCCTCGAGGCGGCCCTCCTCCTCTACGAAGGTCCCTGGGTTTCTGAGCGCTTTGCGGTGATCGAGGACTTTCTGCGGGAAAAACCGGAGAGCCTGCATCCCGTGACGCGGTCCATCATTTCCAAAGGAGGCGATCCCCGGGCCGTCGACGGATTCCGCGCCCAATACAAACTCCGCGCCCTGAAGCGCCGCGCCGATGCGGTCATGGGCGCCGTCGCTCTCATCGTCACGCCGACGGCGGGGACGGCCTACACCATCGCCGAAGTCGAGGCCGAACCGGTGAAGCTGAACTCGAACCTCGGCTACTACACCAATTTCATGAACCTCCTCGACCTCAGCGCCTGCGCCATCCCGGCCGGTCGCCTGGCATCGTCGGGGATGCCGTGGGGCATAACCCTGGTCGGTCCGGCTTTTGCAGAAAAGGCGATCCTCGGACTGGCCGGGCGATTCATGGAGGAAAAATCGGAGACAGCCCTGCCCGCCGACTGGATAGAGGTCGCCGTCTGCGGGGCCCACATGCGCGGCCTTCCTCTGAACTGGCAGCTCACCGATCGCGGCGCTGTCTTTCTCGCAGATGACGAGACCGCCGCCGCCTATCGGCTCCTCGCCCTGCCACCGGTGGGCGGATTGCCTCCGCGTCCCGGACTCATCCGCGAGGAGAGCGGCATGGGCGCCTCCATCCTCCTCGAGCGATGGGCCGTGCCGGCGTCGAAATTCGGGTCCTTCGTCGCAGCGATTCCTTCACCGCTCGGGTTCGGAAAACTCGAGCTCGAGAGCGGCCGCTACGTGACCGGCTTCCTCTGCGAATCGGCGGTTCCGGAAGGCTCCCGCGAGATTACCGAACTGGGAGGCTGGCGCGCCTTTCTGGCGGAAAAGTCGTAGAGCGCGAGTGACGGTGCGGCAGACCCGCCCCATCCTTTTTCTTGCGCTCGGGCAAAGGAAAGTCGTCACTGAGCCTCTACCATGAAATCCCTCACGATCGGACTGACCCAGTTCGCCGCCGTCGATGACACGGCCACTAATTTAGACAAGGCCGAGCGTCTCGCCCGCGAGGCCGCCGCCAAAGGCGCCCAGGTCATCTGCCTGCAGGAGATGTGCTCGACGCTCTACTTCTGCCGTCGCGAGGATCCCGCCTTTTTCGACTACGCCGAGGCCATCCCCGGCGACACCACGGCACGTTTTGCCTCGGTCGCGAAAGAGCTCGGTGTCGTCATCGTGCTGCCGCTCTTCGAAAAACGCGCCACCGGTCTTTACCACAACACCGCCGCCGTCCTCGATGCCGACGGCACCTACCTCGGCAAGTACCGCAAGATGCACATCCCCGAGGATCCCGGTTTTCACGAGAAGTTCTACTTCACCCCCGGCGACCTCGGCTACCGCGTCTGGGAAACGGCCTTCGGCAAAATCGGAGTCCTCATCTGCTGGGATCAGTGGTATCCCGAGGCGGCGCGTCTCACTGCGATGCAGGGGGCCAACGTCCTCTTTTATCCCACCGCGATCGGCTGGCTCGCCGAAGAGCGCGACACCCTCGGACCCGCCCAGCACAACGCCTGGGAAACCGTCCAGAAAGGGCACGGCGTCGCCAACGGCTGCTACATCGCCGCCTCAAACCGCGTCGGACGCGAGGGCGACACCCTCTTCTGGGGCCAGTCTTTTGTCTCCGATCCCTACGGCGAAGTCCTCGCCCGCACCCACGTCGAAGACGAGACCGCCCTCGCCGTCGAGTGCGACCTCGAAAAGCTCGAAGAGTTCCGCAACATCTGGCCCTTCTTCCGCGATCGCCGCATCGACAGCTACGATCCCATCCTGCGCCGCTGGATCGATTGAGGAAGGGATTCAGGTGTTCAGGGATTCAGGAAAAACTTGAAACCTGCAACTTGAAACTTGAAACCTAAAACCTGAGACTTCCCCCCTTGAACACCTCAATCCCTGAATCCCTGAATCCCTCTCCTTACAGAATGCCCGCCGAATGGGAACCCCAGACCGCGGTCTGGCTTTCCTGGCCTTCGGGGCATCCTGATTGCTGGCCCGAGACCCTCGAAAAAGTCGAGGCGGTCTTTGCCGAGATCGCCGCCGCGATCAGTCGTTACGAACCGGTCCGCATCAATGCCCCGGCCTATCGACACGAGTCGATCCGGCAGCAGATCCTCGTCGCGGGGCCCCAGGCCGACCATCTAGAACTCTACGATCATGCCAACGACGACGTCTGGTGCCGCGACCACGGCCCCCTCTTTGTGAAACACCGCGAGAGCGGCGAGATCGCCGTGACGAACTGGGGCTTCAACGGATGGGGCGACAAGTTCGGCCCCTACGAGCAGGACAACGAGATCCCCGTCCGCATCGCCAACACCCTCGGGATGGAGCGCTTCGACGCCGACATGATCCTCGAGGGCGGCTCCATCGAGCAGAACGGTCTCGGGCAAATCCTCACGACCGAGGCCGTCCTCCTCAATCCCAATCGCAATCCTGATCTTTCCCGGGAGGAGATCGAAGATCGCATCAAGTCCCTCCTCGGCATGAACGAGATCTTCTGGCTACGCTCCGGGATCGAGGGCGACGACACCGACGGCCATATCGACGACATCGCCCGCTTTGTTAACGACCGCACCATCGTCATCTCGCAGGAGAAAGACGGGAAAAATCCCAACCACCGCGTCCTCCGTGAGAATCGCGAGCGTCTCGGCGACTTCCGCCTGCCCGACGGCACTCGGCCCGAGATCATCGAGCTCGACATGCCCGACGCCTGCCTCGCCCCCGACTGGCGTCTCCCCGTGCTGCCCGCCAGCTATGTGAACTTCCTCATTCTCAACACCGCCGTCCTCGTCCCCGTCTTCGGGCAGAAAAAGCGCGACACCGCCGCCGTCGGCGTCCTCGGTGAGCTTTTCCCCGGACGCGAGATCGTGCCGATCAATGCCGTCGACATCGTCCGCGAGGGCGGGGCGATCCACTGCATCTCGCAGCAGCAACCCGCCTGAACGGCTCCGCAAAACCCCCGGGTCGGCCTTTTTCCCCGCTTCAAAAACCTGCTGCGTCCCCGCCGCAGTGGCTCTACACTCCCGCCCACTCCAAAAGACAGATCATGGCCGAGCAACGCAAGAGTTTCCCCTTCAAAGATTTCGAACCCAAATGGCAGGGCCATTGGGAAGCGAACAAAACCTTCAGCGTCCCCAATCCGGGCGAGGCGGGATTCGATGCGTCAAAGCCGAAGTATTTTGTCCTCGACATGTTCCCCTACCCGAGTGGATCCGGCCTCCACGTCGGACATCCCGAGGGCTACACCGCGACCGACATCATCACCCGTTACAAGCGCATGCGCGGCTGCAATGTCCTCCACCCGATGGGCTGGGACGCTTTCGGCCTGCCTGCCGAGCAGTATGCCATCAAGACCGGACAACACCCCCGCGTCACGACCGAGGCCAACATCGACAACTTCCGCCGCCAGCTCAAGGCGATCGGCTTTGCCTACGACTGGGACCGCGAGGTCAACACGACCGATCCCGGCTACGTCCGCTGGACCCAGTGGATCTTCCTGCAGCTCTATCATTCCTACTTTTGTGAGGAAACGAAAAAGGCCCGGCCCGTCACTCAGCTCGAGGCCAAAGGCTGGACCCGCGAGCAGATCGACGCCGTCCGTCTCGCCTTCGTCCACGAAGCGCCCGTGAACTGGTCGCCCGATCTCGGCACCGTCCTCGCCAACGAGGAGATCGAGGAGTGGAAAGCCAAAGGCCACACCGTCGAGCGCCGCCCCCTGCGCCAGTGGATGCTGCGCATCACCAGCTACGCCGAGCGCCTCATCGACGAACTCGAGCCGCTCGACTGGCCCGAGGGCATCAAGCTGCTGCAAAAGAACTGGATCGGAAAAAGCGAGGGCGCCGAGGTCGATTTCGACGTCGAGGGCCATACCGTCACCGTCTTCACGACTCGTCCCGACACCCTTTTCGGAGCGACCTACATGGTCCTCGCGCCCGAGCACCCGCTCGTCGCCGGGATCACCACCGCAGAGCGGCAGTCCGCCGTCGAGGCCTATGCAAAGGCTTGCGCAGGCAAGTCCGACATGGATCGCGGTGAGCTCAACAAAGACAAATCCGGCGTCTTTACCGGAGCCCACGCCATCAACCCCGTGAACGGTGAAAAGATCCCCGTCTGGATCGCCGACTACGTCATGATGGGCTACGGCACCGGAGCGATCATGGCCGTGCCCGCGCATGACGAGCGGGACTTTGCCTTTGCGAAGAAATTCGATCTGCCCATCATCGAGGTCGTCACCGAAGCGAAAAGTAGCACGGGCTTCCAGCCGGGGCCGCCTTCGGCCATGCACCGTGGCAAGATGCTCGAAATCAGAGAAGGAGCCAAACTCCCTCACTGGACCCAGAGCGATGGCACCTACGCGGTTACCTTCCGTCTCGCCGACTCCCTCGCCCAGACCGTTCTTGACGCCTACCGCACGGAACGTGAGCAGCTCTCGGCTGAAGTAAAAGAGAAAGGCGGAAAAATCAGATCCGAAGATGCTGCCCGTCTCCGTCAGCTCTACTCCGAACGCATCGAATCCTACCTTGATGCAGGAAAGGGCGAATGCTGGCTCGCCCGGCCCGAAATCGCCCGACTCGTGGCGGCGGCTCTGAGACATTTTGACGATGAGCGATACGGTCTCCTCGCCTGGTGCGTCATGCCGAACCATGTCCATGCTGTCCTCCAACCGATGGGGGATCATTCCCTCGAGTCCATTCTCCATTCGTGGAAATCATTTACCGCCAACGAAATCAACAAAGCGCTGGGGCGCAGCGGGGAGGTGTGGCAGGCGGAGTCGTATGATCACCTCGTCCGTGATCGCGACGACCTGAACGAGCAGATCGAGTATGCGCTGAACAATCCGGTGAAAGCGGGACTTCTGGAGTGGGAGTGGGTTGGTTCGGCCTCCGATCGTCAAGGGGAGGGTCATGGGCAGGATGCCCATGCTACTTCAGCTTCCGGCCCGTGCTTCTCGGGCGAGGGTTTCGCCATTCTCTCCGGCTTCCTCGACGGTCTCCCCACCGCCGAAGCGAAGGCGAAGATGATCGACTGGCTCGAGTCAAAAAATCTCGGCAAACGCCGCATCCAGTTCAAGCTGCGCGACTGGCTCTTCTCACGTCAGCGTTACTGGGGCGAGCCCTTCCCCATCATTTGGGAAAATGGTCAGCACGCCGCCATTCCCGACAGCGAGCTGCCGCTCCTGCAACCCGAACTCGAGGACTTCAAACCCACCGGCGACCCGCGCGGTCCGCTCATCAAAGCGACCGACTGGATCGCCTACAGCGCCACCGCGCAGCGCGAGACGAACACGATGCCGCAGTGGGCCGGCTCGTGCTGGTACTACCTGCGATACTGCGATCCGAAAAACACGGAACGTTTCATTAGCAAAGAAGCCGAGGCCTACTGGCTCGGCGGCAGCGGCAAACCCGGCGCGGTCGATCTCTACGTCGGCGGCACCGAGCACGCCGTGCTGCACCTGCTCTACGCCCGCTTCTGGCACAAGGTTCTCTTTGACCTCGGGCACCTCAGCACGACCGAGCCCTTCCAGAAGCTCGTCAACCAGGGCCTCATCCTCGGCGAGGACGGGCAGAAAATGTCCAAGTCCGTCGGCAATGTCGTCAATCCCGACGACGTCATCTCCGAATACGGAGCCGATTCGCTGCGCCTTTACGAGATGTTCATGGGACCGCTCGAGCAGGTCAAGCCGTGGTCGATGAAGGGAGTCGAGGGCGTCTACCGCTTCCTCGCCCGGGTCTGGCGTCTCGTCATGGAGACCAATCAGGAAGGCGAATGGGTTCTCAATGCAAAGCTCGCCGACATCGTCCCTGACAAAGCCACAAACAAGGTCGTCCACGCCACGATCAAGAAGGTCGGCGAGGACATCGACGCGATGAGCTTCAACACCGCCATCGCCCAGATGATGGTCTGCACCAACGAGTTCACCAAGCTCGAGCAAGTGCCCGTGTCCTCCGTCGTGCTCCTGCTCCAGGTCCTCAATCCCTTTGCCCCGCACCTCAGCGAAGAGCTCAATGCCTCGCTCGCGGGGGCTTTCGGCAGCGTCACCTCCGCCGACCTCGCGAACCAGCCCTGGCCCGACTTTGATCCCGCCTGCCTCATCGAGGACGAGATCGAGATCGTCCTCCAGGTCAACGGCAAGGTCCGCGACAAAGTCTTCGTCCCCAACGGGGCCTCCAATGAAGAAGTCGAAACCCTCGCCCTCGAGAGCGAGAAGGTAAAAGGCTTCATCGACGGCCTCACCGTGCGAAAAGTCATCGTCGTCCCCGGTCGCCTCGTCAACGTCGTCGCGAATTGATCGCATCAACAGGCAAAAACGCCGCCTTCGGGCGCGAGCGCTCCACTCGCTCGTGCCCCTTTTCCTACGGGGTGAACACCCCATACCGGATGTGACCCGCCGGTGTTATCTTGCGTTCATGTCTACCGAAACCATTCTCATCATCGTCGTGCTCATTCTAATCTTCGGGGGTGGCGGTTTCTTTTACCGAAGCCGCCGGTAACCGAGGCCGGGTTGGATACCCAACCCTCTTTACTACCTCGCCTAACCCTGTTAGCTTGTGCGTCATGCAACGACGCGACTGGATCAAGGGCACCTCAGCCTCGGCACTGGCACTCCTCTCCAGCCGGTGGGCGACCACCGCGCTGGCTGCGAACTCTCTCTCGACACGCTTCACCGGTCTCGCCGATCTCGCTCTGGCGAAGGCCAACGAACTGGGAGCGACTTTTGCCGACCTGCGCTTCATGCAGACCGATCGTGAGTCGCTCTTCGTGCGTGAGGAGATGGTTCAGGGCGTCGATGCCGGCTCGTCCCTCGGCTGCTCTGTCCGCGTCCTCGTGCAGGGCGCATGGGGCTTTGCCGCGAGTGAAGAAATCTCGGAAAAACGCGTCCTTCAACTCGTCGAGTCCGCCATCGCCATCGCGAAAGGCCAGGCCGGATGGCGGAAGCAGCCCATCGAGATCGAGACCCTCCCCGCCCACACCGGACGCTGGGACATGCCCGTCGCCGTCGATCCTTTCACCATCGCCCTCGAGGAAAAAGTCGAGCGGCTTCTCGAGATCAATCGCGCTGCTCTCGGCAAAGGCGCGAGCTATTGCAACTCCCGCGTCTCCGCCGTGCGCGAGCGCAAATGGCTCGCCAACACCTACGGCACCCGCATCGAGCAGTCCCGCATGCGGATCCATCCCGGCTTCAGCATCACCATCGTCGATCCGAAAAAGGGCGGGTTCGCCTCCCGCGCCAGCATGCTGCCTCCGCGCGGGGCCGGCTACGAGCACTTTAGCGAATGGGACGCCGCCGCCGAGGCCGCCCTCGCCGTCGAACAGGCCCGCGAGAAGATGGCCGCTCCCTCGGTCACCCCGGGGAAGATGGATCTCGTCATCGCCCCGAGCAATCTCTGGCTCACCATTCACGAGACCGTCGGCCACCCCACCGAACTCGACCGCGCCCTCGGCTACGAAGCGAACTTTGCCGGCACTTCCTTTTGCACACCGGACAAGCTCGACTCGCTCCAGTATGGGAGCGAGATCGTGACTCTCATTGCCGATCGCAGCGCCGTCGGCGGCCTCTCCACGGTGAGCTGGGACGACGACGGAGTCAAAACGGCGGGCAAAGAATTCCCCATCGTGAAAGACGGGGTCTTCCGCAATTTTCAAATGGCGCTCGGTCAGGCCGCCCTCATCGGACTCGGGGGCGGCTCGAACGGCTGCGCCTACGCCGACAGCTTCGACGCCTTCCCGATCCAGCGCATGCCGAACATTTCCCTGCAGCCCGGGAAGGACGCGGCCGTCACCGCCGAGAGTCTCATCGCCGATGTCGAGGACGGCATCTACATCGACGGCAATGGCAGCTGGAGCATCGACCAGCAGCGTTACAACTTCCAGTTCACCGGCCAGGTCTTTCACCGCATCCGCAATGGCAAACTCGATGGCATGTTCCGCGACGTCGCCTACCAGGGGAACTCGGTCGATTTCTGGAAAGCCTGCGATGGCCTCGGTGGCGAGCCGACCTACGAACTCGGCGGCGCGATGAACTGCGGCAAAGGCCAGCCCCAGCAGGTCGCCCCCGTCTCCCACGGCGCTGTCCCCGCGAGATTCCGGCAGATCAACGTGCTGAACACCGTGCAGGAGTCCGGCAAAGACATCGCCGCCGCCGTCCAGGGCGGCCCCGTAAAAGGCTGCGACTGCAGTGGCGCGAGGGAGTGGGCGTGAGCTTCATGAATATCTGTGACGATCTGTGTTTAATTCTAACCATGAGACCTGCTTTTTTGACACAGATTTACACAGATGAAGAGGAGATGTCACAGATTCAGAATTCCTCATCTGTGGAAATCTGTGATCATCCGAGACCATCTGTGTTAGATCCTGACGCCTCACTGGATAAATGAGCGACGAAGAACTCACCTACGCAATCATCGGATCAGCGATGCGGGTGCACCGCGAGCTTGGTTCCGGATTGCGGGAGAAGCCCTACGAGAACGCGCTGGTTTTTGACTTCAAAGAAATCGGTCTTCGCTGCATCCAGCAACCCGCCTATCCCATTCTCTACCACGGGCATGTCGTCGGAGAATGCGTCCCTGACATTACGGTTGAGAATCAGGTGGTCGTCGAGATCAAAGCTGTTGAATGCATTGGAGAGAACGAATCAGCCCAAATGTTGAACTATTTAAGGATCTCGAGATTGAAGGTCGGCCTCATTTTGAACTTTAGGAACGCCAAGCTCGAAATGAAGCGACATGTGTATTGAAGAAAGAAGAACACAGATTGCCACAGATGGAGAGAGATTTTCACAGATTTAACAAACAGACACCACCGCCCCCATGATCCCCGCCACCACCGAATCCCTCTGCGCTAAAATCCTCGGACTCGTCAAGGCCGACGCGGCTGAGCTCTACGTCAGCGACTCCGAGGACCTCCTCCTGCGCTCGGCGAACAACGACATCACCTCGAATGGCCTCATCGACCGCATTTCCATCAGCCTCTCGGTGAGCTTCGGGAAGCGCTCCGCCTCGATCTCCGTAAACCAGATCGATGACGAAACCCTGCGCGCCGCCGTCGCCAAGGTCGAGGCCATGGCCCGGCTCGCGCCCGAAGATCCCGAGCACCTCCCGCCGGTCGAGCCCTCCACCTACGCGACGCCGCTGACCTGGGCCGACGCCACCGCCGCGATGACTCCCGAGCTGGCGCTCGCCCAACTGCGTCCCGTCATCGAGGCGGCACGCACGGCCGGGGTCGATAGCGCCGGCTATCTCGAGCGATCCGTCAATGGCTCGGCCTACGCGAACAGTCGCGGCGTTTTCATCTACGAGCGCAGCACTACGGTCGGCTTTTCCATGACCGCCCGCACCGCCGAGGGGCGTGGCTCGGGTTGGGCCAGCACGCAGATCACCGATGCGGGACAACTCGACCTCATTCCCGTCGGCGAGCGCGCCATCGCCAAGGCCCTCGCCTCACGAAACGCCTCCGAGCGCCCCGCCGGGCGCACCACCGTCGTCCTCGAGGCCTCCGCCGCCCGGGATCTCCTCGGGCTGCTCTCGTGGGGGCTCGACCGGCGCGACTTTGACGAAGGACGCAGCTTTCTCAACGGTCTCGTCAAAGAAGGCGAAGACCCGATCGGCAAGTCGCTCTTCGGCGAGCGGGCCACGGTCTTTTCCGATCCGCTCTACGCGGCTGCGCCGTCGGGCATTCACCAGAGCGGACTCCCCCTGGAACGCACCAACTGGATCGAGAACGGCGTGCTCAAAAATCTCCCCGTGGGGCGCTTCTGGGCGCAGGAAAAAGGGATCGCCCCGCGCCCCTGGCCGGGCAACCTCATCATGCCGGGTGAGGGCAAGTCGCTCGACGCGCTCATCGCCGGCGTCGCCGACGGAGTCCTCATCACCCGTCTCTGGTACCTGCGCATGGTCCAGCCCGAGTCACTCCTCTACACCGGTCTGACGCGGGACGGGACCTTTGCGATCAAAGACGGCAAAGTCACCGGCCCCGTGAAAAATTTCCGCTTCAACGAGACCCCCGTGAATGTGCTGAAGAACATCGTCGCGAGCGGCGCACCCGAGCGTGTCCTCGGCAGCGAGAGCCAGATGCCCATGCACGTGCCGCCGCTGGTGGTGGAGAATTTTAATTTGTCATCCGTTTCCGATGCGAGTTAAGGAGTGATCATGTCCCGCGAAACGTCCAGCGAGTCCCGCCGTCGGAAAATCGACCGCCGTCGCGAAGCGATGGCGGCGGATGATCAGAACAATCGACGCTTTTCCCTCCTCATTGTGGCGTTTTTTGTCCTCGCGATCGCTGTGCTCCTCGTGAAAAACTGGATCGCCTCCGGTCCCGTCGATCTCAATAAAGCGAACGTGGAAAAGCTCGAGACCCTCCCCGGCGTCGGCCCCGAGACCGCCAAAGCCATCATCAAAGGCCGCCCCTACGAAAGCCTCGAAGACCTCGGTCGCGTCAAAGGCATCGGCCCCGCCACGATCGATAAACTCCGCGAAAAAGCGGTCGCGGGAGAGTAAAGGCGGGCGTGGTGGCGACGTGGACGTCACCTTTACGTGAAGACAAGCCCGCTCCCCGGTAGTGGTGACCTCCACGTCGCCACCGTCTCGATTGGGTGGATCCAGTCGGAAACCCTCAAGCTGTCCTCACCCCTTCAAACTCACCAGATACGCCACGACGTCGCGGATCTCGGACTTTTGCAGGATGTATCCCATCGGCGGCATCGTCGAAATGACAGGGCTGCGTTCTTTGATCGAGTCGACGGGCACGCTGGTCTCTTTGCCTTCGGGATCGAGGAGGATCACCTTGCCGTTCTTTTCACTGCGGAACTGACCGGCGAGGGAAGTGCCGTCCTTCAGGGTGATGGCGATGTTGCCGTAGCCGCTCGCAACGACGCCCTGGGGATTGACGAGGCCTTCGAGAATGTATAGCCGATCCTTTTTCGCGCCGATATCCTTGAGATTCGGCCCGACGTTGCTGCCTTGGCCGTCGGCGATCTTGTGGCAGGCGGTGCACTGACCGGCCGGGTGATTGAGGAGGACGGACTTGCCGCGACCGGCGTCGCCGCCTTCGAGAGCGATGAGGTAGGGGGCGAGGGGATCGGTCGCCATCTCCGTCTGCCAGGTGGTCTCCATCGCGGCGATAGTGGCGCTAATGTCAGGGTCCGTTGCAAAGGCGCTTGCCTTGGCCGCCTCGTAGACGTCGAGTTGCAGGGCGGGCTCGATCTTGCCGGCCTTGAGATCGGCGAGGAGTGATTTCATTTTCTCAAGGCCCCCGGCAGAGGGGAGCGAGCGGATCGCGTGCTGTTTCACGGCGACGGATGCCTTGCCCTCGAGGCGCCGGGTGATCTCGGTTAACGCTCTGTCAGGGTCGAGGCCGGTGAGCAGATCGAGGGCGGCCTCGGCCACTACATCTTCTTTTTCGTCGAGTGCCGAGTCGACGAACGCGGCGATTTCAGGCGCCTTTTGCGAGGCGAGGAGTCGCAGAGCGGCCGAGCGCAGCGAGGCGGTGGCGCCATTGTTTTCAAACACGATCACGAGGGTCTCGTTGGCGATGGGCACCTTCGTCTGGCGGGCGAGATCCATCGCGGTGGTGCGGACGGAGGAAAACTCCGAGGTCAGGAGCGCATCGAGATGTTTTCCCAGAGCCGCCGCGAGCACGCCCGGGTCACGGGGCTCGAGAGGACGATACTGGCCGACGACAAGATCGAGTTGGCCCGGGGTGGTCCAATTACTGAGCCCCTCAAGTCCGGCCTCGAGGAGCGCTTCGGGAGCCTTGCCTGCGGCGATGAAAGAGGCGACCCGCTCGGTGGCTTCGGCGGTTCCGAGGCGGAAGTTCGCGTTGAGGGCACGGCGGGTGAAGGGTTCGTGGGCGAGGTGCTGCCCCAGCGCGGCGGCGAGGGCGGGCATGGCTTCGGGGATCATCCAGTCGTCGTGGATCTGCACGGCGGCGTCGGCGGCGAGGACGGGATCTTTGTCATCGAGGAAGGCGGCGATTGCGGCATCGCCGCGTTTTCCGAGGGCGAGGGAGGCACAGGTGCGGAGGAAGTCAGAGGAATGTCCGGCAAATCCGGCGAGGGTCTCCGTCGGGGCGCATCCGGCGAGGGCGATGACCCCGGCATGGCGCAGGTAGGTGAGACCGTGATGGTTCTCTTTTACGGAGAGCAACTTCACGATGGCTTCGGTGGCGGCGGAGTCGCGGAGCCGTCCGAGCCCCAGGAGCGCCTGGATCCGCACGCGCTGCGAGGGATCGTCGAGCCGACTCAGGAGGGTTGAGGTGAGGGCATGCCCCTCTCTGGTCGGGCCGGGGATGCGGTCGAGCCCGAGCAGTCGCCCGTAGCGGTCGGTCACGGTTTTGATGGCCTGGGCGCGGACTTCCGGATCAGGATCGGAAAAAAGAACGGTGAGCGCCTCGTCGGCCGCTACCTCGCGGCGAATGAGCTGGCCTATTCCCCAGATCGCGTGGATGCGGGCGAGTTGCGGGGCGGTGACTTCGCCTGCGACGGCCGCGAACTCAGCGAGTGCATCACGTTTGGCGAGGGCGAACTGGGCCTTCAGGCGCACCCGCTGGTCGGCGTGGCCGAGGAGGGTGACGAGCTGGTCGTCGTCGTCATCGGAGAGATCGGCCGCGATCCTTTTCCGGGTATCGGCACGGAGAGGGTTTGCCTTTTCCGCAGGCACATCGATGCGCCAGATCGCGCCGTTCTCATTCATCGGGTAACCGCCGCCCCAATCAACGCCGTAGAGGCCGCCGTCGGGCGCGAAGTTGAGCCCGACGAGGGGGATGCCGTCTCCGATTTTGTGATCGTTGACCATCGCGAAGCTGTCGCCCCTCGGCCTTATCTGGAAGGCCCACTGCTGGCCGCTGGGTGCGCTTGTCAGGAAAAAGTAGCCGTCGTATTCCGGTCCGAGCCCGGTGCCGGGATTGGGTTTGAATCCGGCGGGGCCGTTCTCGTAAAGTCCGAGCGGGGCCGAGTACCAGCGGGGTTGCCCTTCGTGAAAGGGGATATGCATCTGCTCGTCGTTCCACGGGTTGTAGTCCTCGCGCAGGTACTGCCAGTGGGAACGCCAGCCGAGATCGGTGTATTGCTCGATGTGGACAAAGCGCTCTTTTTCGCCAGCGAAATCCGCATCGTTGTCGACGCCGAAGAAGTTGCCATACTGGTCGAAGGCGACTTCCTGAATGTTCCGCTGGCCGTGGGCAAAGACCTCGAAGTTCGATCCGTCGGGCTCGCAGCGCATCAGGCCGCCCTGATGGGGAAAGCGGTAGTCCAGCCCGTCGGCGGTCTTCACGCGGATACCCTTGTCACCGACCGACCAGTAGATGCGGCCGTCGGGACCGACGCTGAGCCCGTGCATATCGTGTCCGGCGTAGGCGAGGTGTACACCGAAGCCCGAGGCCACGACCTCGCGCGCGTCTGCTTTGTCGTCGCCGTCGGTGTCGCGGAATTTCACCAGTTCGGGGACGGGACAGACGAAGACCTCGCCCTCATGATAGAGCACACCGCCGGCGACGCCCCCGATGAGGTGGTTGAGCTGCTCGGCGAAGAGGCCCGTCTTGTCCGCGAGGCCGTCTCCGTCGGTGTCAGAGATCAGATGGATGCGCTCGCTCAGGACGGTGAGATCTTTGATGTCATGGAGGCCGTCGCCGTTGAGATCCTCGACGCGCTTGGCATTGGCGGCGCTGTTTTCCGGGGTGAACTGCTCGCGGTAGAAGGCCTCCTTGTCGGCCGGAGAGGTGAAGCTGAGGTCGTTCGGGATCCAGTCGGTGTTGTCGCGGATGTCGAGGTCGTTGGCCTTGCGGCGCTTCGTCTGGGTGACGTAGGCGCGCCCCTGCGGGTCAAAGCTGATCGCGACCGGGTCGGGCACGGGGAACTTGGGCGTCCATTTGGTGAAGCGGAGCTGCTTCGGATCGGGTATGCCGGCGACGGGTGCGTTCACCGCGACGCCGCGCAGCTCGAGGTCATCCCACAGGCCCATGTCGTCGAAGGTGCCGAGGCCGATCCTGCCGCTGAGGAAGGTCTTGTCGTGCGCGACGTGGCTCGGCGTCTCCATGTCGTCGAAGTAGATCTCGATGAGACCGGTCGCGACGGTGCGTTTGATCTTCACGTCGTGCCATTTGCCAACCTGCCAGGGTGTGCCTGGCGAGGCCTTTTCGGAAATGGCAATCCGGGGCGCTTCGTTGACGAGAAAGATCTGGTTCGCGTGCGGATCGGTCTTTTCGCCGAGGTGGATGTAGTAAAAGTTGGCCGGATCCTGGTAGCCGAAGATCACACACATGTCGCGGTGCCCGCGGGGCTCCTGCTTCGACTGGACCTTCGCGGTGAGCACGAAGTCGCCGACCTGGTGCCCTTTGAGCAGAGAAATATTAAAGGGGCTGCGGTAGGGTGGTTTGTACTTCGATCCCCCGAGGATCTCGTAGGTGTCGTTGCCGTCGAGGGTAGTGATTTTCCAGGCCGCCGCGTCTGTCGGCTCCCAGGCGTCGGTGCCGTTCGAGAAATCGTCGCGGAAGACCAGGGGCAGCTCGTCGGCCCTCAGAGTGGAGACGAGAGAAAGCGCGAGGGAGAGAATGAGGGGGAAGGGGAGTTTCCGCATCGCGCATTGTCGCGCTTTTCGGCTTGGTTTCCAGTGGGGAGAAGGGTGAAGAGAAGCCTATGGGCGATCCCCATATACTCAATAATCTGCCCCATCTGGGCTGAAAATGAGGCCGCTCCCTTCGGATCTAATTCACCGCGAAGCCCCATGAACCCGGATCTGCTCGATCTCGATCAGCCTGTTTACCCAGTGCCGGATCAACCGGACCGGGTCGAATCCGTCGAGGAGAATGACCGGTGGCACCTTGAGAACTGTAGACTCCGACTCCTGCAGGGGGATCTGGGGATGGGGCCCGGCCCCGGCGAGGCACCCTTCACGACGGAAGCCTGGCCATTGGATCAGCGGGAAGGCAGGTAGACGGGCTGCCTTGGGCGAGCGGAATGAGACCGCCCAAAAGGGAGGAGGCGGTGGACGGTGCGGAGCTTTGAGGGAGGGATTCTCGGTTTTGGTCGAAATCGAGTGGTCAATCTCGTCCACTCAACCCCTCAGATAGGTTTGGGCTTGCCCCGAACCTATCGGTTGTTGGTCGAGCCCAGGGTGGAATCACCTCCGGCAGTGGCGGTCCCTTTGCACAATCGATTTATGCTTGAGGGACAGCGAGTTACGTGATGGGTGCGCATCCGAACGGCCATTCCCCGACCTCTGCGGGTGCTGTTGAGGGAACAGCTCTGCCGTTCTCTCAACCGAAGTAGGTCGGAGCGCTCGAATCGAGGTGCCGTCCACCGTCTTTCCCTCCAACTTGTGGAAAAAGCCTTCTTTGCGGAAACGTCCTGACACTACGATGCGAAGACGCCCTCTTCCGGGGGCCTGACAAATCGACAATGATGGTGCTATCGAAGGGATCATGAGGGGGAGTTACCTTTCCCGGTGGCCGGAGGTCCTCTCGGAAGAGACAATCGCTCGAAATCCCGAAGGTAGTGGAGGACTCCTCCGCAGTGCCTGCAGGAAAACGGGTCTGCCTTTGGTGTAGTTGTGTCAGGCTCCGGTCCGGTCCCGAGGAGAACCCGAATCGAAGCCCTCGCCTTTTTGGCTGCGCTGCTCAAAAAGCCGTAGTGCCGCAGGCGGGTAAACCCCTTTGGAAGAACATGGAGCAGCCAGCGACGAATGAACTCGTGAGGGGCCGGAGCCATGACAGAGGTCCTGCCCGAAGTGCTGCAAGTCCAGAGCAATCGAATGCGCCCCTGCGCATCGCGGCCAAGGAGGCGCTTGGGAGAAAAGGCGCTGCGATGCACATAGCGGGCGAGGTAGCGCAGGGCGGTGACGCCTTTGCCGTCGTGCTGGAGTTGCACGTTCCATTGCTTCTGTATCCTGAGAACATTGCGCTGTTCCGGGGAGAGTGACTCATAGCGCCAGGGCGACTTTGCCGAGGCGACCGGTCCATTCGGGATCGACCCCGCCTTCGGCGGCATTGTCAGCGTAGAGGCGATGGCGGTGTTTGCAGAGAAGTGGCGATTCGGCTTTGAGGGAGGCGGTGATTGAATCGGGAGCGAATCGACGAGCGCGCGCCGAGCGCGCGCGGGATCCTCGACGCGCGCGTGTTTTTCAGTAGGACGGGGAGCTCACGTTACTGCGAAAATTTTGGGAGCGAAGTCAGGAGACCAATCCAAATGTCACTTCCTCACTTCGCCGGAACCGCATGCAGTTTTAATCCCTGCGCGTCAACAACCGTAGAATGGTGTCGAATACGGAGGTCCGGGCCCCCCGGAAACGGTCTAGTAGAGGCTCTCGCGGGAGAGACCGGATTCGCGGGCGATCTGGCTCATTCCTTTGGCTCCGGCGATGTCACCGCAGGCCCTGGCAATGAAAGCCGCATCGTCACCCGCCTCTTCGAAACAGGCCTAAAGATAGGCCGCAATCTCCTCCGGGGGGCGTAGGTGCTCGGAGACGTCGAATCGGGCCGTTTGTGGTTTTTTCATTTTGAGTTTCGGTTCTCCGGCCATTCGTGTAATTCGTGGCCCAGGCATCTAAGGCTGTTCGGATATCGGCGAATTAAGTGTTGGAAACATTAATTTCGACCACGGATTTACAGTAATAGTCAAGAATTAGAAATGGCTCTCCCCCTCCTACTCCCGAATCAAATCCAGCAACGCCTCGGACGATAGTATAACATTGGCGTCGTCACTGCGGGAGAGGAGGGACTCGGCGAGGTCGCGTTTCTGGTGGTGAAGGGAGACGATCTTTTTCTCGATGGTGGTGGCGGGAATGACCGATTCGACAGCGGGCGGCCCTGCTCCGCTTAGAATGGAAAGGGCAGGATCAGCGCATGGTGCTGCCAGATGGCCTTTTCTCCGAGCTGGCCACCCGTACGGGCAAGGAAAAGGAAATAGATGTAGTATCCGAGGGCGGTCGCGAGGAGGAATCGGTTGAGCCATTGCCAGGTCCGCCAGGGCTCCGGTTTGCCCTCGGAACGATGCCAGGCCCATGCGACGAGGATTTTGGCTGGAGCGACGGTGACTAGGAAAACAATCATCACGTCCCAAAGGGCGTCGTGGGGGGGCAGCTTGTATTTGACCAAGGCGACGTAGAGCAGCACTAAAGTGGACAGTGCGAACAGCAACGTGGCCGACAAGGTCCAGCAAAACGGCGAACGGCGAAAGCGTTCCCGGACCACTCTCCATTCGAGAAAGGCGCGCCATCGACCCGTTTCGCAGAAATGCGCCTGCAAGAAGGGCAGCCAACCCAGCACCAGAATGAGTGCGCTTCCCCCGAGGATCAGGAGAAGTGTCTGTAATCGGCCGGTGTTCTCGGCTGCTTGGGCAAAAAGAAAGGTCGGCAAGGCGAGCCACAGGTAGACGCCCACCATACCGATGAGACCGAGCCTGAAATGGTGCCACGGCCGCAGCGCCGCCCAGACCTCGTCAATCGCGCGGTCGGCATCTTGCCAGTAACGCCCTTCCCCGAGCCGGGTGCGGATCCATCGAAAATTATTCAGGGGCCGAAAAAACCACCACCCGCTACCGCCCCGACCGATCATCAGGAGGAGCAAGCCACCCGCCAACAATCCCCCGAGGATCGTCCCCGCAGCCCAAGCCCAGGCCGCCACGCCACCGGGCGCGACCAAAGACGCATCACGGGCAATGCCGGTGAGAAAGCGGAGCGGAAAAACGAGCAGACTGACCACGATCACGATTCCGGCAAGCCGGGAAGTGAGCGGGGTGAGGTAGCAGGCCGAGCGAAACCGGCCGGTCCGCGCCACCCGACCCACGATCTCAAGGAGATATCCGTAGGCGAGGACATTCAGCAAGGGCACCGCCGCCATTGCCGCCAGGAGGATGATTCCGAACAAGGTGCCGACGAGTCCCTGGGCCAGCCACGCGATCGACTTGAGCGGGTCCCTCAAGAAATGTGGTGCCTTCGTCAGAGACACCCACCGGTCGCGGGAAACCTCGTCGCCCATGCCTTTTGCGCTAATATCAAGGGTTGCTGCTGAGGGATGAGTCATGATCGGGGTCGAGGATGGCATTGTGCTGGGGTCAAACCCCAAGGAGTCCCTCTTGTTTCACCCGGATTCTTCAGCACGTCGATCCCGATGAATTTGGATCCGGATGTAACCGATAGCCATTCAAACGACTCTTGTAAGTGGGATTCCCGAGGGTTTTCGATCAACACCAAACCCGAAGGCGGCATTCCGACTTGTTTCCAACTCAATGACCCACTCCAGACATTGGCTCCGGCCCCTCACCGCAGCGGGCCTTGTCCTCGCGGCCTTCGCGTGGCTGGTCGCGCGACCCCTCCTGGATGCTCCCTCGACTCCCGATGCACCGTCGGCGGAGGATCTGGCGGAACCGCTCGGGAAACTTAACGAGGTCTTCGCCCGCCAATGGCAGGACAACGGGATCGAATCAGCTGCCGCTGCGGACGATCTCACCGGACTGCGGCGCATCAGTCTGGCTTTGGTTGGCTCCGTTCCCTCGATCGAAGAAATTCGCGAATTTGAAAATGATTCCAGCGGGAACCGCCTGCAGCGCTGGACCTCCCGCTTCATCGCCGACCGCCGCTTCATTGAGTACTTCGGAGTCAACCTTTCCGAGGCCTTCATCGATCTCGAAGGCGACAACCAGGAAGCCCACCAGCGACTGCGATTCATCGAGTGGATAGGGGAAAGCATTCAAAAGGGAAGACCCTATGATGAAATGGCCCGCGAGATCATTGCCGGACGCGGAGTCCTCGCCGACGAACCGGCCGCCACGATGGTGGCGATGGAATTCGGAGAGGGTGTCATGGCTCCCGAACGCCTTGCCGGCCGCATCTCGCGCGCTCTCCTGGGCCAGCGGATCGACTGTGCTCAATGCCACGACCATCCTTTTGACGATTGGACCCAGGGTCAGTTCGAGGGCATCGCGGCTCATTTCGGGCAAGTGAACGTGCGCATGGCGATGATCCAGGACACTAGGCGCGGTCCCTTTGTCATCGACGACACCAGGAACAACTTGAAACGCGAGGTCGAACCAGCCGTTCCCTTCGACCCGGAATGGCGACCGGAAGACGGCAATCAGAGGGAGAGACTCGCCACTTGGGTCACCCATCCCGAAAACCGTCGCTTTCGCCGGGCCATCGCCAATCGGATGTGGGGCCTCCTCGTCGGGCGTCCCCTCGTCCACCCCGTGGATGGCCTGCCCGATCCTCCCGATGCCAATGAACCGGATGCCCTCGACATCCTCGGGAACGACTTCGCCGCCCACGATCACGATCTGCGCCGCATGATCCACCTCATCGTGGCTTCGCGCCCCTTTGGACTGGAGTCGACCCACCCCGGCCTCGACGACGCGGCCACGGCGCAGACATTGCAAGAAGCCCACGCGGTATTCCCCCTGTCGGAACTGGACGCCCATCAGTTGATCCGCTCGATGCAGCAGGCCGTGTCGATTCGCACGATCCGTCCCGAGGCCGAGTGGACTTATGTGCGGCTGAAACGCTATGAGTCGCGGTTCCAGTTTGTGCGGGATTATGGCGAACAATCTGACGACTCGGAAAACGAGGCGAGCACCGTGCCTCAGGCCGCCGAGCGCCTTACCGGATACAAAGTTCGCAATTTGACCCGCCCCGGAGTGACGAATGCTCCGGGAAGAATCGGGGCAATGGCTGCGGCGGACAAAGGTGTCGAAGAGGCCTTTCTCGCCTGCCTGACCCGCCGACCGGCGGCGGAGGAGGCGGCCTTTTTTCTCGACCAGCCCGGAAGGAACACGAACCAGCGCTCCCGCACCGTCGAGGACGTCTATTGGACCCTGTTCAACAGCGCCGAGTTTTGTTGGAACCACTGAATCGAACTTTAAACCCCTTATCGGCATGAAACTCCCGAATTTTTCCTCGATCAAATTTCCACGTCGCCCGATGGAACGTCGCGATCTGCTCCGGTGGGCCGCTGGACTCGGCATGTCCTTCACCCTGCCCGGCTTGACTACGCGGGCGGCCGAGCGCCGCGGAACGGAGCGCCCCCGCTCCCTCCTGACGATCTGGTTGTCGGGAGGTCCCAGTCAGCTCGAAACGTGGGATCCCCATCCCGGATCCCTCATCGGAGGCCCCACCCGGGCGATCGACACCTCCATCAAGGGAGTTCAAATCGCCGAGGGCTTTCCCTTGCTGGCCGGGCAATTGCACCACCTCTCCGTGATCCGCTCGCTCACTTCCCGCGAGGGCGACCACGACCGGGCCACCTACACGGTGAAAACCGGGTTCCGTCCCGATCCCACGGTCACCCATCCGGGAATCGGTGCCATCGTCGCCCACGCCCAGCCCTCCACGGAGCTCGAACTGCCTCCGGTGGTTTCCCTGGGGCAGGAGAACAGCCCCTGGAAAGGAGGCTTCCTCGGCGGCAGCTTCAACGCCCTGCAGGTTCGGGAGCCCGGCCAGGCCGGAGAGAATGTGCGCGACTGGATCGAGGAGCCGCGGCAGCAGCGACGCCTCGACGGACTCGACCTCGTCGGGAAACGTTTTCTCCAGGGTCGCGGTGCGGTCGTAAATCGCACCCAGCACGAGCACAGCATCGAGGCGGCCATTCGCATGATGACTTCCGAGCAAGTCAAGGCCTTCGAGATCGACGAAGAGCCAGAGGAGATTCGCGCCGCCTACGGCGATTCGAATTTCGGGCGCGGTCTTCTCGTGGCACGTCGGCTGATCGAGGAGGGAGTCCGCTCCGTCGAGGTGACCCTCCAGAATTTCGACACTCACGACGACAATTTCACCCGCCATCAAAATCACGCCACCGTCCTCGACCCGGCCTTCGCCGCCTTGCTCAAGGATCTGGCGGCCCGCGACCTGCTCGCCTCCACCGCCGTCCTCTGCCTCGGCGAATTCGGGCGCACCCCGCGCATCAATGGAGCAGAGGGCCGCGATCACTGGCCCCATGGTTTCTCCTGCCTCGTCGGCGGTGCCGGTTTGAAGGGTGGGCAATTGATCGGGGCGACCGATCCCGCCGGCGAACGGGAAAAGCCCGAAGATCCCATCGGAGTGGATGATCTCTACGCCACCGTCCTCACCGCTCTCGCGATCGATCCCGCCCACCAGGTCCAGACCCCGATCGGCCGACCCATCAAATACAGCAATGGCAAACCGATTGGTCGATTGCTCGGTTGATCCGGAAAACGAAATTCGGCGAACTCCCTGTCATACAAGGGCGGTCTTTCGTCACTCATCCTTGTAATGTATGACGATGGGCCCAACAACCATGGATCAGCTCGAGCCGTTTCACGGAGACGCGTTCGCGTGGGCGGTGGCTTGTTGCGAAGGCGACAGAGAGACGGCGGCGGACGTCCTCCAGGAGGCCTATGTGAAAGTGGCGACAGGACGGGCGGTGTTCGGGGAGAGATCCTCCTTAAAAACTTGGTGGCCCGGGGTCGTCCGCTTCACCTTACTGGAGCAACTGCGCCGAGGCTGTTGTTGGCATCGTGTCGCAGAAGGCTTTCTCGACTGGATCTCCACCCTAGCCCCGGACGAAGACGATCCTGGGATTCCCGTGCGGCCGGGTGCGGACTCGATCACCGCAGCGATGTCCCTGCTGCCCGCGAGGGAGGCGGAGGTCCTCCATTTGGTTTATCAACAAGGGCTCGGTCTAAGCGAGGCGGCTTGGGTGATGAACGTCTCCGTGGGTTCGGTCCGGCAGCACTACGACCGGGCCAAAAGAAAGCTGCGGGGTCTGTTGTCGCAATCCTTCACTTCACCCGTTTCTGAACATGCCCTCTGAAGACGAAACCTCGATTGAGAAGGCGTTCGCTGAATTCCATCGGCGCATCGTCGAAGAGACGCCGCCTTCCCCGCAATTTCGCGAGCGTGCCCTGAAGATGGCGGCTTCGGCGAACGAGCGGCGGGAGACCGATGCTCGATCCGTCGGCCGGCTTCGACTTTTACCCTCCCTTGCGACGGCGGTGATCCTCGTCCTCGGCTTCGCCTTGGTTTGGATCGTTCAACGACCGAAGAACACAGCGCAGAGCGATCGAGTGGCCGTGGCCATCGACCTTCCTCGCGTCGAGCAACTCATCGCCGAAATAGAACGAACCCTCGAAACCTACGGAGTCTTCTACGAACCAGTCTATCACACGGATTACCTTCTTACCCAAATCGAAACCCAACCCACGCCATGAAAACCAAGCACGTCCTCTCATTCGCCCTCGCACTCTCGATCGTCGGGAGCCTTCCCCAAGAGGCTCTAGCAAACGAACCAGCCCGGTCCTCCGTCAGCCAGGGCATCGGTTTCCTCCCTCTGGATTTCTATCTCGACCGGCGCGAGTCACTCGGTCTCGACGAGGATCAAGTTGCGGGTTTGGAGCAAGTCCTCGCGGGCATGCGCGAGCCGGGCGAAAGGATCGCCGAGATGATTCAGAATCGCCAGAGAGCCCTCGAGGAAGCTGTGGCGGAGAATCCCGTCAATCGGGAAAAAACGGAGGAACGTTTCGAGGCCGTGATCCACGCCGAGAATGAAATGAAATCGCTGCAGTTCCGCAGCCGCCTCGAGATGCGGAGTATTCTGCGACCTGCGCAATACGAAAAAGTCGTTGCGATGGCCGCGAAAGCGCGATCGCAAGAGAGCAGCTCCGGGTCGGGACAACTACAGGAGGAGCTGAACCGGATCCTCCACATCGTGAAGGAGCGTTCCGGAGGAAAGGTGCCTCAGGACGTAATCGAGCGTCTCGAGCAGATCCGGAAAATCGCCCGGGAGCGCCAACTGAAGGAGGCCGAGGAGCAGATCGATGCAATCCTGCGCGATCTCGGAAAAGGGGAATACCAAGACCATTCCGAGCTGGAATCAGAACTACGCAAGATGCACGAAACCCTCGAAAAAACAGACGACCCGTTACAACGCGAAAGGATCGAGCAGGAGATTCAAAAACTGCGCCAGGCCCGTGCCGGGCGCACCCCGAAAGCGCGCCAGGAAGGGGGCGAAGGCATGGAGAAAACGATGCGGATCCTTGCCGAGGCAGCCGAGAGAACCGACAATCCTAAAGTGCGCGAGCAGTTGGGAACCGCCATGGACAAACTTAGGGGAGCGATGGAATCCGGAAATGAACAGGTCGCGAAGGAGATCCTCCGGGCCGTCAAACCGCTCCTCGAAGCACAGACACCGAAACCCTGAAATTCAGGAACGGAGGGCATTCACTTTTCCCCGGTATCGTTCTTAAACTTTCGTGTGGTCGCGCACGGCGCAGGGTCTCGCTACCCTGGTATTGCCTCTTATATTACATCCGCGAATAGGCGATGGGCCGGGGGGAGCAGGGATCTTTGCACTAGAAAGATGAAAACGGGATTGAACAGGCGTGAATTCGTCTGGCAGGCTTCGGCCGGAATCGGAGGATTGGAGGGCGCTTCCTGCCTGGGGAAACTCGATGCGGCCGCACTGGATCGCGATCCCGGTGAAAAGCGCATGATGCTCCTCGGGCTCAATGCCCTCGGCCGTGCTCACGAAATGAGCTAGTGCCCCGGGGAGGGCGACAAAGCAGATCAAGGACCGCGCGCCCGGCCTTCTCCATCCGAACCGTGAGGAATACTGGCAGCGTCGCGAGGAGAATACCCTCGGGATCGGACATGTCTTCAAATACCCCTATAGCTACAATGATCTGCTTCGGAGGATCGATGATCCGGCGATCAAGGAGGAGTGGGCGGCAAAGGAATACCTTGTTTTCTAAGGGCGCTGACCGGGCCTCAACAAACGGTGTCATGGTCCGGGAAACGAAAGAATGGTGAGTACCTTGTCGTGTTCGTGACGGGTCGAATTGTGGACCGGGCGGGGTCGCCGTTCAACGGGGCCGACGTCGAATTGCGCTGAAAATGGATCGTATCGTCTCTCCGTCGGTTTTGTGTCCGGGCTTTCGGCGCACTGGCTGTTATCCGTCCCGGACCAAAACCAAAACATTCTTGACGGTATACCGTATTTCCTTTCTGGTATACCGTATGGAGCATTCGAATTTGTCCTCCCTTACCGCAACCACCGGGGACCGTCTGCGGCGGGAAATTTTTGGTGGTCAGCTTCCTCCGGGAACCCGCCTCGCCGAGGCTGCTGAAGCGAGGCGTCTGGGCGTGAGCCGGGTGCCGGTGCGTGAGGCCTTCGCGGCGCTGGAACGGGACGGGATTCTCGAGTTCACCGAGACGGGCCGCACCGTGGTCAAACAACTGACCCCGCAGGATTTCGAGGAACTGTTCGCCCTGCGTCTCCTGCTCGAACCCGCCGCCGCACGCTCGGCCTTTCCGCTAAGCGTAGAAATGCAGCAGTCGGTGGCGGAGAATATCTCGGCGACCCGGAAAGCAAAATCGCTGGATGAAGGAACCCGGCTCGATCTGGAGTTTCACCAATTGATCGTGGTGGCGTCGGGAAACGTTCGGCTTCTCAAGTTGTGGCGCTCCCTTCGTTCCGAACTGGAACTCTGGCTGGGCTACCTTCACCGGCAGCATCGTGACCGGGATTTGAACACGCGGGTCGGCACTGCCGGTGCCCACGAAGAGATCCTGCAATGTTTTCAAAGTCGCTCCGCCCCCGCCTGCGAGAAGCTGATGCGGGAGCATATCCTCGGCTGGCGGGAATGGCTGCCAATGATGGAGGGGGAGTCATGAGGCCGCCCGTCATCGCGCTGTTTTTGGCTTCATCCCGGCTTCATGTGGAGGATGAAGTAGCGTTCTTTGAGTCCGGGATTTCACCTCGACCAATTGGCAAGAACCACCGAAGAAAAAACTAACCATGAAAACGCACCCTCTCACCCGTCGCCAAATGATTGCCCGCAGCGCCGTCGCCGCGTTGCCCGCCTTCGCGCCGCACCTTGCTCCGCTCTTCGCCGATGAGAAGTCGCGCGGCTTCAGGATCGGCGCGTGCGAGTGGTCGCTGCGCAAAGGCGACCCGTCTTCGATGGATCTCGCCAGGGAGATCGGCATCGACGGCGTGCAGGTCGCGATGGGCACCGTCGAAAACAATCTTCACCTGCGGAAACCCGAAGTGCAGCAGGCCTATCTTGATGCGGCGAAGCGCAACGGCATCGAGGTCGCCTCTATCGGCATCGCCGAGATGAACCAGGTCCCGCTGAAGAGTGACCCGCGCGCCATCGAGTGGCTCGTGGACTCCATCGCCGTCGCGCAGGCGCTCGAGGTGAAGGTCATCCTCATCGCCCAGTTCGGCAACGGCAACCTCAAGGGCGACAAGCCCGGCATCGACCGCACCGTCGAAATTTTGAAGGAGCACGCCTCGAAGGCCGAGAAGGCGGGCGTCATCTGGGGCCTCGAGAACCTTCTCAGCGCCGAAGAGAATCTCGACATCCTCGACCGGGTCGGCTCGTCCGCCGTGCAGATCTACTACGATGT